>Ga0209284_10000301_pt1 | contig 81679 bp, 70 predicted proteins | sample FRY03_FD_187211 | JGI IMG/M metagenome (GOLD analysis project Ga0209284, IMG submission 187211) | Freshwater microbial communities from Lake Fryxell liftoff mats and glacier meltwater in Antarctica - FRY-03 (SPAdes) (version 2) | ecosystem: Environmental > Aquatic > Freshwater > Ice > Glacier... | reverse complement strand
CCCAAACCTTGGGCTGCCAGATTCCGAAGCTGGCCGCTTGGAAGGTCTGCAGGGGGTTATTCTTGAGGTAGACCAGCAGGAAGAAGAGCTTCTGGGCCGTGCCTTTCAGAAGGGAGTTGCCGTGTTCTCGGAAGGCGGGGTGCTTGCCAGGACCGCCTGGAAGGGTGTGGTAGCGGTAGTGCTTCTCCCAGAGCGGCTCGAAATAGCCCAGCAGGTACTCGAATTCGACCACTGTCAGGCTGGTCAGCGACAGGAATTTGCTCTCGTGTTTTTTCTGATCTTCGTAGTTCATGCCGCAATGTTCGCCAGCGGGCGTCATAGTCTAAATAATTTATCCAAATAAATTCTCTGGTGTATGCACTTATTTAGACGGTTATCAATTTTGGTCGGAGTTGTACGAACAGTTTTATCCAAATAAGGAAAGATGTAATCATCAGAAGTAAGATGATTATAGTCCTCTAGAATTGAAATGGCTGGGGGTAAAAGTTTGGTATTGAATACATATCCTGTTTTACTTCGTTCATATTCAAGTGATTGCGTTGGGGTTATGTTCTTCCAGGTGAGAGCAGCTACATCAATAAAATTAATGCCTGAGCAGAAGTAGCTAAACAAAAATAAATTTCGGCTGTGGTAGAGTCGAGTATCCTTCTCGATATCTAATTGTATTATATTTTTAATATACTCATAGTACTTATTTCAGGTAGAGTTTAGCTAGTCCATCTTAAACCTGCGATTCTGCTACTAATTAGAATAAAACATATGACTCACATTAAGAACATAAAAACGTGATAAATGCGTTATAAAGAATTATTACGCAGATAAAGCCCTTAGTTGAAAGACAAACCTCCATGAGGAGTGTAGCATATAAGGGATTGGTAGTAGGTAGGTGATAACTATTAGTGGAACGCCGCCCGGCCATTAGATTTTTGTGAGTATTTGATATAGAAAATAGTAGCCATTGATTTGGCTAGATTAATAATACAAACTAATTCTGCTTTAGAGTCTAAAGCAGAATTAGGCTCTCTAGTTGGAAATTATTGCATTTAGGGTTATGGATATACCCGTGGGTGATGCCCTGCTTGGTCGGGTTATCAATCCACTGGGGGAGGCCTTGGATGATAAAGGAGTAGTACCTTCTACTACCCGATTACCCATTGAGCGATCGGCTCCGGCCATGGAGGGAAACGATCCGGCTGGTTTATAGTACATAACACCCTACGCGGCTACGAGTGTGGCGGAATATTTTATGGAGAAAGGGCGTGACGTATTAATCGTGTATGATGATTTGACCCAACACGCTCGTGCTTATCGGGAACTGTTACGGATGGGCAGATATACCTTTCCCCTAAATTTGTTGATGTAGGTAAATCAGTTTCTTGGGTTGGTAGAAAAGCCCAATTACGAGCCTATCGGTCAATTACCCAGTTTGAGGAGTTAGAAACGTTTGCTAGTCTTTGGTACAAGACTCGATGATGAGACACGTAAGATTCTTGTACACGGTAAGCGAGTTTCAAGTAGCTGGAAATGCAGTTCATGGATGTGATTGAGCAGATTTTGGTGTTACTTTCACTTACCAGTGGGTTATTTGATACCATACCCTTAGACCGCATTCGTGAGGCCGAGTTGGAAATAGGTACTTACTTGCCAGAGACAATCCTGCAAAGATTAAGTAGTGCGGATGGTCTACTAAGTGATCCGGAACACGCAATAATCCTGGATTTAGCCCGTAAAGCGTTGGTTCCGTTTTTTGAAACACCTCCGCTAGTTTCTTGATAGGGATAACTTAGAAAACCTAGAACGGAAAATACAGGGAGCTGAGGAATTAGATTCAATTGTACGGACGATCAAAGATCTCGTTGCCTCTAACATTAGACAGTACGAAAAGGCTGTGGACTCATTGGGCGAGTACTACCATACCATCATTCTGGGTTTACCTGCTTACTTTGGGCCTACCACAAATCAAAGTTCTGGTGTTAAACGTAAAGCGGGAAATAGTCCAAAAAGAATCACCGTATTTTTTTGGCTCCGATCAGGGACTGGTTGGGTAGTTTAATGACTCATTGGGGGATTTTGTTTTGGAATCACTCCAAAATATTTCGGGAGAGATAGAAATTTGGGCAGTGGGAGAGCGCATCCAAAGGTCGTGGGTAGTATAAATCTGACGCTGAAAGGGTTAATCTGTAAATCCCTTTTTGTCATTTTATTCAGAGCTTGTGCGGAATCGCAGGCCAGCGAAAACGCAAGTCGTCTCATTGCTATGCAGCGGGTAGAAAAAAACATCAAGGAAGAGTTATTTAATAGACTTTATTCGGAAAGATTGATTTCGCCCGCCCACGCCTGCGCGCACGCGCAAAAATTTATTCGAATAAAGTCTAATGTTGTGTCAGAATTTGAAGCTATGCGTAATAAGTTAGATTGTATATTAATTTAATAGTATTTTAACGCGATAAAAGCGTTTTTTTATTTATAAAACCAGTCATCATTATTATAAATGATAGGATACGATCGGTTTGTTAGCTTCGATCAAAAACCCTAACTATTTTAAGGAACTGATTTTGGTGGGGGCTTCCCCCGGTATCTTAATGACGACGATTACCTCGGCGGTTTTGATCGGGAAAATATTAATTAACTCCTCGATACCATGGAGAATAACTACATTGGTTGGGCATAGTTTATGGCCCCGGTTATTATGCAGAATCAGGAGCGTCCTTTTGCGGAGGCCACTTTTTTCGGATAATCGGTTGGATTTGCTAAATTTATAACACTATTAATTAATATTACAGTGTTAGAATCTACTTCCTGAATCCTTCAGGAAGCAGGTTCTAACCTAGAAACCCTCATTTACCGGGTAGTACTTTCCAACAAATGGAAGTTACTGGACGGTGCCCGGAAATGAGTGCCCGTGCATATTAGATTATTGAATTTAATGCCTTGTATTTGATGATGATGCGCGTGTGGCTTATGTAAATACATTCTTGTGTGAAAGTCTAGGTTTTTCTCGTGACGAACTAGAAGGGGAGTCGCTCGATAAAGTTCTGGCGGTATCGAGTCGAATACTTTACCAAAACCATTTATACCCGATGCTTTACTTACGAGATGAGGCAAAGGAAATATACATGACATTGAAGCTACGGATAGGCGAATCTGTCCCGGTGATGGGCGTAGCTAGAAGTAGTCCGCCGGGAGTAAGAAATTATCCTACGTAAAAATGAAGTGCTGACTCAACTAAAAAGTGAACTTGAAAACAAACAACAATTATCCGACCGACAAATAACTTTACTCATCAAGCATAATCAGGAATACGTTCAACTTAACAAAGTGCTTTCACACGACTTGCTATTCGTACTAGTAAGGGTATATTCTGAAATTGAACGTGGAACCCCTGGAAATGCTTTGCCTCACGAGGTTAATAGAGGAAGCGAAAGCTGAGGCAAGGGAAGAAACCTCAAATTGGACAACTATGATCTTTGGAGGTGTTTAAAGAAGTGATAAAAAATACGTTCATAGGGTTGCTTTCAGTAGATTTTTTAGGGATGTGTGCAAATATTTAGGTACATTATATTAACGGCATCATAACGTTAATATATATTAATGATTTAAGGTAAAAATGGGTAAGGGTTAAGCGTGCGATACCTAAAAAAACGGCTAGCAGCCCGGCCGCGAGAAACCTTCATTTCCAAGAATTTTCTAGAAAGTCAACCCAGTTACGCCACATAATTCCTTCGATATCTGCCGGACTGTACCCATATTTTTGAAGTAGCCCCGGAATTGTTTGAAGATCAGCAATGGAGTCTAAGTCAATCGGTGCTTGTTCTTTTCCAAAGGCACCGTCGAGGTCTGATCCAATACCGACGTGGTAGGCGTTACCGGCCAACTGGCAAATGTGATCGATGTGAGCTACAATATGCTCGATTTTCAGGCCGGTGCTCTGCGGAGTAGATACACCCCGTTGCCAACCAGGAATCATCATCCAAGCATCAAAGGCCATACCAATTACAGCCCCTCGTTCAAGTAAAACTTTAATTTGTTCATTAGAAAACTGGCGATTATGAGGTGTGATAGCCCGTACTAGGTTATGGCTGGCCCAGACCGGTCCTCTATAGTTAGGCACTGCTTCCCAAAAGGCGCGGTCGCATAGGTGAGTAGCGTCCAGTATTATATTAAGCTTCTCCATCTCTCGTAGTAAGGCCTTGCCTTTATCGGACAATGGGGCATCGGCGTCAGTGCCGTGAGCATAGACCCCCGGGCCATAGTGAGCGGGGCCCACTGCTCGTAGTCCATGCTGGTAGGACTGATGCAAATGTTCTAGTGAAAGGACCGAATCAGCTCCTTCGAGGCTCAGAATATACCCAATAGGAAGTTGTTCTGTATTGTCAGCACTCTGCCACAGTGTAAGGTGTTCGCGAAGTTCGGAAAGATTAGTAATCTGTACTATCTCTCCCGCGTACTCCATGGCCTGATACCAGGCTAGCTGCCCCTGCGTTTGTGCCCAGGCTTGCGCCTGTGAATGCCAACCCGGGAGAGTACTTCCAGGCTCAATATACCGGGCAATTTGCGTAGCCACACACAGGCCAATATTACTTCTACGCATCTCCGGAAAACTCACCACGCCGTGGCGGCGATCGGGCTTATCGTTAAGATTATACTCCCGATCACGAATACTTTGAAGCGGCTGAGTGAAATCACGATTCCAATCAAGGGCATTCATTGACAGGTCTAGGTGGGCATCAAAAAGAAACATAGCGGTATCGAAAATTGTTATTTATCAGATGGTTATCTTTCTTTTACGGGCAGTAATCTGCCATTCATCTAACACTGTTTGATTTTCTACCACTAGTGCAGATTCGTGCAAAGCTACCGTAGGGCAGATATGGTAGGGTAGTGCGTACAGCAGATCTCCCACCTTAATCATATTATGGTGTTTAACCTTTATAACCCCATGCTCTTCACTTTGGTTTAGCACTTCGTAATCCCAGAGGTTGAGAAAACGAAAGCGCTTTTCAATGGGGTTCTCTGCGGCAATTGCCTTGTGGCCCAAATCAATGGTAATGATGCCGGGGGTAGGCTTCGAAATAACCCGCGTGGCGATGAGGGCAGCGTTCTGAAAGGGTTGATCGAGAAAACGATCTCCGTAGCCCCAATCCCAAAGTACACTAGTGCCCGGGCTACAATACACGTCATTCCGTATAGCGTGCACCGTAAAGGTAGGTGAGCCACCCGCGATGATCATCAGATCTTGGAACCCTTTCTCAATAAGTTGGTCGCGAAAACGTAGTACTGGTTCAAAGGCAGCATCCGAACGATTCTTACGTTCATTAAAGTGGTTGTCGCAAATGTGACCGTCGTACACGTGCAATCCAATAATATTCACCTTAGGCAATGCTGTTACCTGTTCGTACAGATCCATTAAACCTGCGTTAACGGCATGACCCGAACGATCCATGCCATTATTGACATCTAGAAATACTCCACAAGGTTCTACTTGGCAAGCATCATTTAGGCTAATTGCCGCCGTCAAGGAATCTATTAAAGAGGTGAATTGAACCGAGGGGTACTTTGCGCGAAGCGCTTGTAATCGATTGATATTGGGCCCTACCAATTGGTAGGCGATTAATATCCAGCAAGCCCCGGCCTCGGCTATCATTTCTGCCTCAGCAATGGTGGCACATTTGAATTTCGTGATACCAACCTCCAATTGCATCCGTACAATCTCAGGCATTTTATGGGTTTTCACGTGTGGGATCAGTCGTTCTGGCTTGCCTCCCACCATAACCACCATTAAGCCTATGTTAAACCTTACTCTTTCTTTATATACTAGTAGAGAAGGCGTATAGACCTGCGAGAGATTTGTTACTTCAAACCAGTCACATTTTTTTTGTTGACTATCCATTCGGGTTTTCAATTAGGGATGTAATTCAAACATAGCTTCAATTTCTACGGGAATATTGTCAGGCAACGACCCCATACCTACCGCAGAACGAACACCCACACCATTTTCGGCACCCCAAACCGAGGCAAACAGCTCGCTACAACCATTGATGACGTAGGGATGACGTTCAAAATCGGCCGTACAATTCACCATACCAAGTACTTTAATGACTTTTTTTATTCGGTTCAGGCTTCCCAAGTTCGCAGTCAAGGTCGCCAAAATAGCTAGCCCAACCTGACGAGCGGCCAACTTACCCTCCTCAATCGAGAGAGCTTCACCAACGCGACCTCTTATAAGAGTACCATCTTCCTGCACGGTGCCATGACCGGAAACATATACCCATCGATCATCTATGATCAACAAAGGCTTGTACACTCCCAAAGGTTTAGGGGCAGGTGGTAAAGTAAGATTTAACGCGTTAAAGTTTTGTTCAGGAATCGACATGATTATAAGGGTGTATTTAGGATTATTACTGATTCTTCTCCCAAAGAAATGAAAGATTATACAAATAAACTAAGGATTAGTACGCCGATTAGACCAACAACCGATACAATAGATTCCATAATAGACCACGTAAGTAAAGTTTCTTTAATGGTTAAGTTAAAGTACTCCTTAAACAACCAGAAGCCGCCGTCGTTCAAATGGGAAAACATGAGGCTACCTGCGCCGATGGCTAGCACGATTAATTCGGGTTCAACAGTATTTTGCATCAATAGTGGGGCAAGGATACCAACCGTTGTTAAACCAGCTACGGTGGCTGATCCGACGCATACCCGGATAATGGCCGCAATACCCCAGCTCAAAATAATCGGCGAAATAGCTACCCCTTTTAATCCCTCAGCGATATATTGACTTACTCCGCTTTCGGTCATTACTTGCTTAAATACTCCGGCGCCGGCAATGATGAGAAGGATCATGGCTACCCCTTTAAATGCCTCTTCCATCGACTTACTTACTTCTTTCATGTTCATCCCCCGGCGGATTCCTAAAAAACAAGCAGCGAAGAGCACCGATACCAACATGCTGAAATTTGGATCTGCCAACAGTTCGATGAGCTTATAACCAGGAATTAGTTTATTAATTCCTGACATTCCAGTTAATAGAAAAACGGGAAGTAAGGCTGAAACGGCACTAATGCCCAAGCCCGGCAATTCATCAACGGGGCGTGGTTTTACATCAAACAAGTGTGGGTCGGGTACGGGATTAAAGCGTTTAAGTGTACGGCCAAATAACGGGCCAGCTACGGCGATGGCCGGTATAGAGATTAATATACCGTAAAGAAGAGTTTTTCCCAGATCAGCATTGAGCTGCGTAGCAATGGCCGATGGAGAAGGATGTGGGGGTAAATACCCATGGGCCACTGACAGCGCAGATAACATGGGTATACCTACATACAGCAACGGTAAGCCCGCCGAGGCGGCTATCATAAAGATAAGAGGTACTACAATGACAAATCCAGCATTATAAAAGAGGGGAATGCCAATAATAAAACCAGCCAACGCCACCCCCCATTGTATATTTTTCTTGCCAAATAGGCCTATCAAGGCATCGGTAATACGTTGAGCTGCACCACTATCAGCTACTAGCTTTCCAAGCATCGCCCCAAAACCCACGATTAAAACGAGATCACCAAGGGTACTACCTACACCTTTTTGGATAGCCGTGCCTATTTGACTTACACCCATTCCACTCGCAAGCCCTAACCCAATGGCTACCAACAAGAAGGAGATGAATGTATCTAGTTTTAACCAGGCAATTAAAAGTACCAAGCAAAGAATGGCAATAAATGTTAGTAATAATGGCATACAAGGAGGAGTTTATTAAATTTCAACTATAAGGCTTTGACAGTAGTATTATAACTATCGTCTGTAATTATGACATCCGGAAACACATCTGCGGGAACATCCAATTAATAAATTACTTAAAGCATTTTCTGTGAAGGCCATTATTCTTCGATAATGAGTACAAAAAGGATATGAAATGGGAGTGTTTGCTATTTTGTGCGTTCTGACAAGAGATCGTGAAAAATAGACTACTTTTTTTATCAAGGCCTGCAATCGTTTGTTTAAAACGCTAAAAATGACGAAATTTGGTTGTTTATATAATATCATGTAAAATTATTATGATATTATATGGTATTAAAGGTATATAAATCACTTTAATTCTTCGATTCGTTACAATTATTTTATGGCAGAAACTACAAGTGGAAACATCATCCCTATTAATATAGAGGATGAGATGCGGGGAGCCTACATCGACTACTCCATGTCGGTGATTATTTCCCGCGCACTACCCGACGTACGTGATGGGTTAAAACCCGTTCACCGACGCGTACTTTATGGTATGTCGGATCTCGGTGTGAATTACAACAAGGCGCATAAGAAATCAGCCCGTATTGTTGGTGAAGTACTAGGTAAGTACCACCCACACGGCGACTCTTCGGTGTATGATACTATGGTACGTATGGCCCAACCGTGGTCATTGCGGTACATGTTGGTGGATGGACAAGGTAACTTTGGCTCAGTAGACGGCGACTCACCAGCTGCGATGCGTTACACCGAGGCTCGTCTAAAACGTATTGCCGACGAGCTCCTGAATGACATTAACAAGGATACCGTAGACTTCCAGCCGAACTTTGATGATTCGTTGCAGGAGCCTTCGGTACTACCCGCTAAGTTTCCAAATTTATTGGTAAACGGATCGTCAGGAATTGCAGTAGGTATGGCTACCAACATGGCTCCCCACAATTTGCGGGAGGTAATTGATGGGGTAGTAGCCTACATTGATAATAATGATATTACCATTCCAGAATTGATGGAGTACGTTAAAGCTCCTGACTTCCCAACCGGTGGTACTATATACGGATTTCAAGGAGTACGTTCGGCGTTTGAAACCGGACGTGGGCGGGTAGTAGTTCGGGCCAATACCCACATGGAGATTTCTAAGACGGGTCGTGAGCAGATTATCGTGACGGAGATTCCGTATATGACCAATAAGGCCGCCATGATTGAACGCATCGCGGGGCTTATTAATGATAAGAAACTGGAAGGGATCTCGGATATTCGAGACGAATCAGACCGGGACGGAATGCGGATCGTATTTGATCTCAAAAAAGATTCCATCCCCAATATTGTATTAAATCACCTGTATAAGTATACGCCGCTTCAGACTTCGTTTGGCGTAAACAACGTGGCGCTGGTGAAAGGCCGCCCAATGGTACTCAATCTTCGCGACCTGATTCGGCACTACGTAGATCACCGTGTGGTGGTTGTGACTCGTAGAACGGAATACGAACTCCGCGAAGCTGAAAAGAGAGCCCACATTCTTCAAGGATTACTTATTGCCTTGGATAACCTCGACGCAGTAATTAATCTGATTAGAAGCGCTAAAGATCCTGAAGCAGCTAAAACCGGACTTATTGAGCAGTTTTCGCTTTCAGAAATTCAGGCAAAAGCTATTCTTGAACTTCGTCTCCAACGCCTTACTGGTCTGGAAAGAGACAAGATCGTGAAGGAATACGATGAGATCATGGCTTTCATTACTGATTTGAGAGATATTCTCTCTAATGAAACCCGTAAGTTTGATATCATTAAACAGGAGCTTAGTGATATCAGGGAGCGTTACGGTGATGAACGCCGGACAAAAATTGAGTACGCTGCCGAAGAATTCAGCGACGAAGACATGATTGCTGATGAAGAAATGTTGATTACCATCTCGCATCAGGGCTACATCAAGCGTACGCCATTGCAGGAGTATCGTACCCAAACCAGAGGTGGGGTAGGTGCACGTGGGGTAAAAACCAAAGACGATGACTTTACGGAGCATTTGTTTTCGGCCACGATGCTAAACTACCTATTGATCTTTACGGAATATGGTAAACTCTTCTGGTTGAAGGTATACGAAGTACCAGAAGGGTCGAAAAACTCCAAAGGTCGTCCGATCCAGAACTTGATTAGTACCGAATCGGGTGATTCTATCCGGGCAGTAATCAACGTAAAAACGTTAAGTGACGATGATTATATCAACAACAACTACTTGATTATGTGTACCGAGCAAGGTACCATCAAAAAGACATTGTTGGAAGCCTATTCACGTCCTCGTCAGAATGGTATCATTGCCATTACGGTGCACGAGGGAGATCGGCTACTTGATGTAGCGCTTACCAACGGAGATAATGATATCATCATTGCGTCCAGTGCAGGTCGTGCCGTAAGGTTCAACGAAACGGGAGTTCGTCCGATGGGTCGTACCGCCGCCGGTGTGCGTGGTATCAATCTTAATGATCCGGCAAATAAAGTAATTGGGATGGTTTGTATCAATCGCGAGGATGCCCAACTGTTGGTGATCTCCGAAAACGGTTACGGAAAACGTTCGCCGGTAGAAGACTATCGGGTAACAAAGAGGGGAGGAAAAGGAGTATCTACCATGAATGCTACCGAAAAAGTAGGTAAGCTCGTAGCGATCAGGACTGTAACCGAACAGGATGACATGATGATCATTACCCGCAATGGTATTGCCATTCGTATGAGTGTGACTAATATACGTCAGACCGGTCGTAATACACAAGGGGTCAAGCTTATTCGTTTAAATTCGACGGATGAAATCTCATCGGTAACTCGTATTCTGAAAGAAGAAGAAGACGAAGTACTTGATGGAACATTAGACCCAAATGTAGTGGTAGACACAACTACCGACGAAATAATCGGTGATGAAGCAGGGGAGACCCCGACAGAAGAAACCGATGAAGTATAATAATTCCCTATTTTAACCATAATGAGAACCATTTATTCAAAACCAATCAATTTTTAATCTATGAAAAAAATATTTTTTGTTTCTGCGCTAAGCCTATTCAGCTTTATGGCTTTTGCCCAGAATGCCGTCGATCAGGCTATGATGGATCAGGCTCGCAAGGACAAGGAGAAGAGTGATAAGAATATAGGAGATCCAAAAACGAGTGCGAAAGCAGCTACTTGGATGGATCGAGCCAAGATGTATGAGAATATTGCACTACAATATACTCAGATCGATTCCAGTGCCTCGTTGGTGGCCTATGAGGCTTATAAAAAGGTGATCGAACTGGACGTAACTAAAAAAGGCGAGGCTGGTCGGAGTTCAAAAGAAGCTTCATCAGCATTGAATGGAGAAGAAGGCACCAGCCTTTACAATGCATTCGTGAAACAAGGTGCTGAGAAGTACCAGTCACAAAATATGACTGGTGCCTTAAAAATGTTTCAGATGGCTCAGGAGATCAATAAAAAAGACACCTTAGCGGCTCTTTACGGTGGTATCTCTGCTCAGCAGGCAGATCAAAAGGAAGTAGCCATTGAGCAGTTTGAGAAATACGCCACTAACGGTGGGGTAGACGCCAGTGTATACTATGGCTTGGCGCAGCTGTACCGTGGAGATAATAAGTTCGACAAAGCGATTAGTACTCTACAAAGAGGGTTAGAAAAGAATCCGGGTAATAAGGACCTCCGTTCCGAGATTGTTAACATCTACCTTGCATCAGGAAACGAGCAGAAAGCGATTACTGAACTGCAAGACCTGGTAGAAAAAGACCCTTCTAGCGTTCAGAACCTTGTAAACCTAGCTATTTTGTATGATAACGCTGGTATTAAGACTGCCGGTGAGATTCGTGACCTTGAAGAAAAAATGGGTACATCTGGTGGCAAACTTGCTAACGCGCAGAAGAGCCTGGAAGACGAAAAAGGAAAGCTTGAAATATTTGAAGGAGAGATTAAGCGTATAGCTGGTCGTTTGAAAGCTCAACCAAAGAGTGCCGATTTGAAGCGTCAGTTGGGTGAAGTCACTCAATCACGTGATGACGCAAAAGCAGGTATTGCTAAGTTTGAAGCGCAGGTAAAAGAAATGGAAGCTAAGGCCAATAGTTCGGATAGAGCTGCTCAGGAAAAAGAGTTAGCTGCATTGACGGATAAATACGCGAAGGGTCGTCAGAGTGCTATTGACGTGTACAAGAAGGCCTTAGAAGTTGATCCCAATAACTATGATGCGTTGTTCAACTTGGGTGTTTTTTACTATAACGATGCGGTTGAATTAAAACGCGAAGTTGACAACATGAATATGGCCGAGTACCAGGCAACTGGTAAAGAAGTTGAAGGACGCGTTTGTGGACGTTTCCAGAAAGCGCAGCCATTCTTCGAAAGAGCTGTAAAGATTCGTGATGACGAAGACGCTAAGACCACCTTAGAGAACCTCAATAATGTATTAACACAGTTTGAAGGTAAAGGGGTAAAGTGCGTTCAAGAGTAATATGAGAAAAGTAAGAAATAGCATCTAGTCTCCTAGATGCTATTTCTTATAGAAATCCACTTAACATAATATAAATTATAAAACATTTATATTACTGATTTTTGATGCTTTACGATCTATGCCTTTGACATATCGGTATATCATACTTCAATCAATTTGTGCCTTTGCATGGTGATTATCTTCTTTTCCTAGTCGATTAAAAGTTTGTAGCCAATTAAAATCTAGGGATAGTTTTCTAATAGCAGCTTGCACAAATCAAATTCTCCAAAAACTTACAAGCTAATCCTTTTACCAATTACAGGAACTAAGTTCTAAACGCAGAATTAGTTTGTACTATTAATTTGGCTAAATTCATAGCTAATATTCTATTTATCAAATACCTAAAAAAATAACAACTACAAACTAATAGCTGTTAGCTACTTATGCTGAATTGATTATATATTTAGCAGCTCACTGCGCAACAAATAAAAACTGCTCTCTAAAATAATAAATAACTACCCTAACCCCTTGAAAATAACTATTAGTCCTGGGGCGCCCTGTACTGTGCAAAAGGCTGTGTGATAAACTAGACTACCCCACTTCAAATGCCTTAGAAGCTGTTTAAGTTATTTTTAGCGTCCAGCCGATTGTCCGCTCGACCACCCACCGCTTCTGGTGGATGTCCACCTTGCCCTTACGGGCGATGGGAACCGTGGGTATTTCCACCTCAATGCCGTGCTTTTCGAGCATTTCTTGGCTGAAAGTACCCCGGAATGTGCCATCGGCGAAGACCGTCTCCACCTCGTCGAGCAGCGGGTTCTGCCAGGCCAGTCCTTCCCATTTGCGGGCCGCCGTCGTGCCGTCCACGATGGCCACTGTGGGCTGGGATTTCTTGCCTTGTTTCTCGCGATAGTCTGCTGTAAGGCAATCACTTATACTTTTCCAAGTGCCGTCCTTCACCCACTTGGAAAAGTAATAATATACGGTCTGCCAGGGCGGGAACTCACCCGGCACCTCGCGCGCGAGACGCAGCCGTTTTTCGTCACGTAAAGAACGGCATTGACTACTTCCTTCAAGTCCCACTTGCGGCGGCGGAGGACTTGGATGATTTTTTTAATAACTTGCCAACTTGCGGCGGGGAGGTCTGAACTGTATGTTTTGATTCGCATTCATCAATATAGCCAGCCTTCCCGCTTTTTCAAATTAACTCAAACAGCTTCTTAGGTATTTTATAAGGAAGACTTGTGACGATATATCCTTCTATTTGTGATCGGTTACTCTTTCTGCAGTACCACAGACAGATCGATTTGTCTATCAGGGTAGTAGTAGGATAAGCTCAACCTAGGTACCATCTGTTTCGAGTATAATAAGTATGCAGAACTGCTTGGCTTTCATTTCGGGAGTGACAGTGGCCAGTGCATTACTTTAACATTCGTGCAAAAGGCCTATTAAATTTGGACCAAAGCTTTTTCTTGGTCCAAATACCATGATCTACCCCAAGTAGTAAAAGTATTTAAATAAAAGACTTTTACTACTTTTACAGTGTTTATACTTTTGTAAGTATTTCATAAACAAGTAAATATAAAAAATAATTAAGTTGATCGGAAACTCAACGGATAAGTTATCCATTTATTTTGCCTTACAGAATTATTGTAAGGCAAAATAAATGGATACTGGAAGGGCCGCTTGGGGTGGATCATCATTAGAGGCTGAATCGAACTTGATATGGCATTCTTTCTTACCATTAGTAAAGATGATGAATGGTAACTACAGGGCTTTCTTATAAAAACTTAGTTCGACCAGAATTGGGTATTTCGCATCACCAAGCAGATAGGAAAGTAGTTATTTTAGTACTGATTCAGGTTCAACCGACTACAAAGGTTACTAAATACGAGACTTTTTTTGAACTTTTACCATATTTTATGTAATTATAAGGGCCCTTAATTTTTACAAGAAAACCCTGATGGTAACTATTACTATTACTATTATGGGGTAAAGAGCATACCAAACCCTTCTCAATTATTACTGTTCCCTCCAAAATTTGACTGAGGAACCATTTACTGAGTATAGAATGTATCCCAGTGATTAAAGTAGATATTATACTCAGTAATACTATTGTAATATACTGATAATCAAAAATTTATAATAATTTGGTGAAGGATGTACATCTTTTTATAGATCAGGGTTGTTCTGTCAGAAATTAAAATATCTGGTTTGCCGCAAGACAGTGACTTTGGTCGCACAGTTTGTAATAATTGCTACTTATATTTAGGTGTGAATAAGAATATTGTGGTAGTAAATATGAATTAATATGAACAGATTTCCCCCTTTTTTAATTATTAGTTTTTTCTTGAGCTTAACCCTTTCGGTGCAGGCTAGGCATATAGTGGGTGGAGAAATAAGAATGGAAGCTACCGCAGTGACCAATAGGTTTACGGTTACTATGGTTCAGTTTTGGGACGAAAATACCCTTACAACGGGTAACCGGGATGGAAGTGCAGAACTCCTCTTTTACCGGAAAAGGGATAACCAATTAATGCTCAAATACACACTTCCTTATATTTCTTCTCGTACTGTCAGTTACCAAAACCAGGCTTGCGCATCCTTTCGCTCACTTAGTACTACGGAAGGTACCTACCGCTCGAGTATTTTACTCAATCCGGCTGATTTTAGTGATCCTGATGGCTATTATATCGTTTGGGAGAGGTGCTGTCGAAACGATGACGTGAACAATATACTACTTCCTGGTTCAAGTGGAATGGTATTTTATCTTGAATTCCCTCCATTAAATGTTCTGAATTCATCCCCAGTTTTTAGCTTTCCTAACGGAGATTATATTTGTAAAGATCAGGAATTTAAGATGAATATGTCAGCAATAGATAACGATGGCGATGAACTTCGTTACTCCCTAGTGACTCCTATGCAAGGAAATACTAACCGGAATAATCCGTTGGGGAATGATGCCCAAAAATCGGGCTATCCCTTGGTGAACTGGACATCGGGAATAACTTTGCAGAATATAATTCCAGGTAATCCCAGTTTAGGAATAAGTAGTCAAGGAGGTATTCTGAGGGTTGTTGCCAGTCAAATAGGCTTGTATGTATTTACTGTTCAATGTGAAGAATATCGAGATGGCAAGCGGCTTGGCTTGGTTAGGCGTGATTTTCAATTATTAGTGATCGAATGTAGCAAGAATACCCCTCCTACCCCGGTAATTCTCTATGACAATACCGAAGTAAAAAGTTTGGAATTTTGCCCAGAACGTCCCATTCAATTAAACACTGCATCCGCACCTAATTGGTCTTATCAATGGCAATTGAACGGACAAAATATCCTTGGGGCGGTAGGTTCGAGTTTGATGGTGTCTGATACCGGTTGGTATTCGGTGGTAAAAAGCTTTAAAGACCAATGCTCAAAAGACACATCCTCGCTAGCCGTTTCTTTAGTTAAAGGTACCAAGCCTGAAGCCACAATAATTAGTGATAAGATTGTGATTTGTAAAGATGAAACTATCTTGTTGAGGGCCAATTCGGGTGCAAATTTGGTTTATGAATGGAAGAAAGGTCAAGAAATACTAAAGGAAAACGGACAGATTTTACCTATTTCTGAGGCAGAATCTTATTTATTAAAGGTAGAAAATAGAACTAATGGTTGCTCTACATTGGATAGCATCATCATTAAAAAAGAAACTATTTCAGTGTCTTTACCTCAAATCTCCAGTGTTTTACGCGGAAATTCTGTACGGTTAGAGCCAATAGTTGAGTCTTCGGCTTATCCGATTAAATATAATTGGTCTCCTGTGGTAAGTATTTCTTCTAGTACGGATTCAATTATTTCGGTTAATCCAATCGAAACTTTGGACTACATCATTCAGGTTACCTCCCCTGTTGGTTGCTTGGCTAGTGATACTATTACTATTACGGTTTTTGATAGAATGTATATTCCAGATGCTTTTAGTCCTAATGGTGATGGAATCAACGACAGATTGATTATTCAAAATGGGGAATTGCAAATTAAAAAAATTCAGATATTCAATCGTTGGGGAGAGGTTGTATACGCCAGTACGGGATATAGTATACCATGGGATGGTCTATACTTATCAGAAAAATTACCAAACGGAATTTATATTTATAAGATAAAGACTTCGTATCATACCTACGAAGGTACCATCGTAATTCTCTATTGAATCCACTTATATACATATGAGAAGAGACTTTCCACGAACGTTTTTAATAAATTGTTAATTTGCTTATTATTAGGTAGTTATCAATCCACGTGGAACAGTAAAATGTTAATAACTTGATAACCAATAAAATATAAACCCTATGTAAAAGTAATTTTTCTATTACTTTAACCGTAAGTTTCACATTAAAGTAGCTTTAACTACTCATTAATTAAGGGGTATTAGACTACTTTTTTAGGTAGTATATTAAGCTTCGTTTTTATGCTGAATGTAAGTTCTTCATCATGATAGTCTTAGCGTCGATAGTTAATAATAGAATTGTAAAGAAAGAATGATTCCATCATGGTCGTAAGGGTGAAAGACTTTAATATATCAGAATCTTGACTCTACTCTAACTTAGTGAGTGAGTGAGATATCAGTATCGTGAAGGATAAATCCTCAAAAGTTCTAAACTCTAAGATAGTTTTCGAAAATGATATAAAACCCATTTTTAATCAACTAATTCAAGTTGCCAGCTCAAACCAACACTTCCCATGTCCGACACCTTCTCTCGGCTCACTAATCGAGTGGGCGAACTAATGGCAGACCTGTCCCTGCAATTAAGGCATGTTTTCAACTAGTTCGCCGCGTGATCACTCAGCAAGAGTATGGCATATATCTAGTTGATAGCTTCCCGTTGAGCTGCTGCCACAATATACACATCCCCAGGAGCCATCTTTTCGGCGAAGAGCATTACCGGGGACGCAACGCCTACGAACGGCTAATACTTCTATGGAATTGAAGTCTTTTACGCCCGGCTATGTTAAATCGACGGGCTGCGGAAGATACCCCTAGACCTGCCGTCAGGCTTGGAAGCCTGGCCTTAATAGTGGTTTTACCGATTATAGTATGGAGGAATACCTCAAAGATGCCGAATATCTCCACTTCTTTATTGCCCGAAACTCCAATTCCAAAAGGCCACATCACCCTTCAGTTGATTTCTTTATAAGCCCCATCATAAGCCAACTGAAACTACAATTTAATGAGATCACTGCGCTGTTTCTTTAAAAGATACACGCCGTTACCAATAGTGGGTTTATTTGAAAGTTCGTTCTGACCTTATTTGCTCACACTTTACTGAAGTATTTTGGATTAATTGATAGGATAAGGTAAAATGATTGATGATTATGGATCAACATTATTTATAATTAGTCTAACTAAATTTAGATACTTTTATTCTGGTTTATACTGTTTGAAAGTACCGTCACTATAAAAGACTAGGATGCGCTCAATGGACTTTGTCTCAAAAAGCTCTGAATTTTGCTCGCTGAGATTGCTTTGTACGATATTAGGTAGGGGATGGATTTTTTTACGAGAATCTGGTACACTAATTACTGGGATACTTTTATCATTTTTCCGACCGTACTCTCTTGGAACAGAGATAGTTTCGGGCTTATTGAAATTCGGCATCTCGTCGTCTTCCCAAATCCAATCCATGCCTAAATCAGGGTACCGACGGATGATTTTCTGTATAATATCTAAGCTTGGCTTATTTCGGCCAGCCAGAATGTGGGATATGCTGGACCGTTGCACCCCAATCTCATCTGCAAAATGAGATGGTGATATACTTTTGTCAATCAGTATCTGTTTAATTTTGTCATTTAATTCCATAAACTTTCCAGTAATTTTCATGTAAATGTAAATGTTTAAATATAGCCATATAATTACAAATGTAAACAATGAAACTTAATTCACAAATGTAAATTTGTGTAACTTTACATTTGTTGTTGATTTAGTTATGTGAATAGTTGGTGCTTATACATTTGTAATGTATATTGATTATCAGTTAGATATAGCTACGTAAATAAAAAAGTGCTGTCCTCATTACGTTGAGAACAGCACTTCAAGCTAGTTATTTTTCTGAGTTTCCAGATGAGGGTTGAATGATTTGTATTTAGAAATCTATACAGCTACTTGGTTTTCCCGGAGTGCATCGTTTAACGAAGTTTTTAAATCTGTACTAGCTTTTCTTTTGCCAATAATTAGGGCGCAAGGTACTTGGTAGATGCCTGCGGCAAACTCTTTTGGTGTTGTACCTGGTATTACTACCGAATCAGCAGGCACAAACCCTCTGTATTCAACTGCCTCAGAACCTGTTACGTCAATGATTCTGGAACTGCCTGTTATGGTAACCCCAGCTCCTAAAACCGCTCTTCTTCCTATATAAGCGCCTTCTACGACGATACATCGTGATCCAATAAAGGCACCTTCTTCAATTATTACAGGAGAGGCCTGTACGGGCTCTAATACACCACCTATTCCTACTCCCCCACTCAGATGTACATTCTTACCTATTTGTGCACAACTACCTACCGTCGCCCAAGTATCTACCATAGTACCTTCGTCAATGTAGGCCCCAATATTGACATATGAAGGCATCAAGATAACCCCTTTTGCAATAAAAGCTCCGTAGCGTGCTACCGCCGGTGGTACAACACGTACACCCAAAGCAGCGTATCCGCTCTTTAATTTCATTTTATCATGGTACTCAAAAATACCTACCTCACTTACCGACATTTGCTGTACTGGAAAATATAGAATGATTGCTTTTTTTACCCATTCGTTTACTTTCCATGAACCATCTTCTAGCGGCTCAGCTACGCGTAAAAGCCCTTTGTCAACTTCTTCAACAATTTTCTGGATGGCACTGATGGTACTTGGCTCTTTTAATAGTTCTCTATTGTTCCAGCAATTTTCAACAATTCTTTGTTCGGACATGTTAGACTTGTTATTTAATGAATTAATTTTAATTAATTGATAATTAGATACATATGAAAAGTATACTGAGTATCTAGGTTTATATTATAGTTGTAACATACGATGTTATTGGCAAATGTACATACTTCAACTAATCTTCACTTCCGAAGACTTAATATTATTCAATTGATGTACGGACTTATCTACCATCAATTGAATCGTTTTTAGGCTACTTTCGAGTGAACGTAATTGATTTTATGAGGTACTTATTTGCTTTAAATTTTCATTAAATCATGTTGGGTAAGGTGTAAATAACAGAATGAGAAAGCTAAAACAATCCGCCATATACTATTATATTTAGCAATTCGAATAGCTCACTCTAGTAGTAATACACTAATATCAATACTATTATACTACTATTAATGGCGTATTTTACTATTTTCTTCTTTCCCGTATCAGCAGTATACTCCGTAATATTTTTATTAATATTGTGGCATAAACAAAACACGTAGAAAATGTCAAAAGTAAAAGTCGCCATTAACGGTTTTGGTCGCATTGGCCGCCTTGTTTATCGTCAGATATATGATATGCAAGGAATTGATGTAGTTGCTATCAATGATTTAACCAGCCCCTCTGTACTGGCGCATTTATTGAAATACGATACTGCCCAAGGAAGATTCAACGCTGACGTTAAATCAACAGATAGCTCTATTATTGTAAATGGAGAAGATGTAGTAATCTACGCTCAGCGTGATCCTTCCCTAATACCGTGGGCAGAACATGATGTTGATGTTGTTTTAGAATGTACTGGCTTCTTTACAAGCAAAGAAAAAGCAGAAGCTCATATTACCGCAGGTGCAAAGAAAGTAGTCATCTCCGCCCCTGCTACAGGTGATTTAAAAACGATCGTTTTTAACGTAAATCATGATATTCTGGATGGATCTGAGACTGTTATCAGCTGTGCTTCATGTACAACCAACTGTCTTGCACCAATGGCGAAGGTATTGGACGATAGCTATGGCATCATAAACGGCCTCATGACAACGGTTCATGCATACACCAACGACCAAAACACCCAGGATTCACCCCACGCTAAGGATGATCTACGTAGAGCTCGGGCCGCCGCACAAAATATTGTACCTAATAGTACTGGTGCTGCTAAAGCCATTGGTTTAGTGCTACCTCGCTTAAAAGGTATACTAGATGGATCTGCCCAGCGGGTTCCAACTTTAACGGGTTCACTTACTGAGCTTACCTGTATTGTAGGCAAAAAAGTTTCTGTTAAAGAGATAAATGCTGCCATGAAAGCCGCTAGTAACGAAAGCTTTGGTTATAATGAGGATGAAATTGTCAGTAGTGATATTATTGGTATCAATTACGGTTCATTATTTGATGCTACCCAAACAAAAGTTCAGCAGATTGGTGATACCCAATTGGTGAGAACGGTTAGCTGGTACGATAATGAAATGTCTTACGTTTCACAATTAGTGAGAACGGTTAGCTATTTTGCTACGATGATCTAGCAAAATCTAAGGCGCTGTAAATAAAAAAGGGACTTCGTTACGAAGTCCCTTTTTTATTTACAGCCTGTATGTATTTTATAGAAAAACCTCTGGCGTAAAAGACACGCTCATAATGAGTGACAATATTATGGTGATAGGCATACAACGGTGATTTGTATAAATCTGAGGTATGGTCAATAATTCTCAGAAAAGGAACCTGCTCAAACACGTTCAGGCTATATTGATATAGATCGGGACTGTCAGTTTTTAAATGCAGTATCCCACCTACTCGCAGATATTTCTTATAGTCGGCCAAAAAACTTGGGTTGGTGAGCCGTTTCTTCTCATCTCGGTCACGTACATGAGGATCAGGATGAACCAGCCATATTTCATTAACTTCATCTTCTTCGAAAAACTCATCCAAGTATTGGATTGAAGCACGTAAGAAAGCAACGTTGATTAAGCCTAGATCAGAGGCAATTTTGCTTCCTTGGGAAATTCTATCGCCCTTAATATCGATTCCGATAAAATTTCGGTCCGGGTATCTTTGGGCTAGTCCTATGGTATAATCTCCTTTCCCACAGGCCAATTCCAAAATAATTGGGTTGGGATTTTTGAAAAAAATCTCATTCCAATTGCCTTTGATTCTCGTATATAAAGGCTTACCTCTTTCAATTACATTTTCTGCCTCTTGGCAATAGAAGTACTTATCTAATTTACGTCGTGTCACTCTACTTAAATCCTATAACTGGTCAATATCTGATACAACAAAAGTACTTCCCCCAACGTAGATAGCATCTTTTTTGCCTGAATCTTTTAAGGCTGCGTTCAGTGCATCATTCACATTATCATAGCAACTACCTTTAATTCCTTGATTCTCTGCTTTCTGAGTCAAGTGTGTCGCCGATAGTGCCCTTTGATTACTAGGTTGGCAAAAGTAATAGGCTCCATCTTTGGGAAACAGATGTAAAATACTTTCCACGTCTTTATCGTTCACAAAACCTAGTACAAACCTGTGTGTTTGTGCTTCTACTTTGGTAAATTGATCAATGGTTATGGCCAAACCTGCTTCATTATGAGCGGTATCACAAACAACGAAAGGGGTTTCGGAAAGGATTTGCCATCTTCCTTTTAATCCAGTTGTTTTCTTTACCGATCGTAGACCTTCAAAGACATCTTCATAAGCTATCTTAAAACCCTTAATGCGTAGCAATTCAACCGCCATCAGTACTCCTTTTACGTTTTTAAGCTGATAGTCCCCTACTAAGTCAAGCTCATATTTCTTGGTTTCAACTTCCCCATTTGTCTTAGCCTCAAAGTGTAAGGTATAGTTTGAGGCTTTATATAACGGAATAGTAACGTTATTATACCCAAATACTAAGTCTGAATCATTCACTTCTGCGCTTTTCTTAAATACATCTTCGACTTGCTCACCCTGGTATTCATTCACTATTACGGGTATTCCCGGTTTAATAATTCCCGCTTTTTCGAAAGCAATTTTGGGTAGTGTATTACCCAAGTACTGCATATGGTCGTAGCTGATATTGGTGATAATCGATAACTCAGGAGTAATGATGTTAGTAGAATCCAGCCTCCCTCCCATACCTACTTCAACAACGGCAACATCTATATATTGATCAGCAAAGTAAGAAAATGCCATCCCTACGGTAGCCTCAAAGAAAGAAGGTTGTAGTGACTCAATGTACTCTCGATGAGTTGAAACGAAATTAGCGATGTAGTTTTTGTCAATCTCTACACCGTTTATCCTTATTCGCTCGGTAAAGGATTTTAGATGAGGTGAAGTATATAGACCAACTTTATACCCTGCTTTCTGTAAAATAGATGCTAGCATATGGGAGGTGCTTCCTTTGCCATTTGTGCCCCCGACGTGAATAGTTTTATACCGTAACTGCGGATCTGAAAGATGCTCGCACAACTCCCGGGTAGTAGTAAGGCCCGGCTTATAAGCGCGGGCCCCTTGATCTTGAAATACTGGTAATCGACTGTATAGATAGTCAATCGCTTCCTGAAATGTCATGAATTACTGTGCTCTAATTTTGAAAGTTATAGTCCCAGATGACTCCTCCGGAACGTTGTTAGAACTCTGAACGAAGGTCAGAACCCTAACCGCATCTTTGTACTTATTAATTACAGCATAGTCAGTTACGGTAGATCTGAGCTGAATTACGTTCTTTACCCGTCCGTTGCTACCCACTATAATCCGGAACGTGATTTCACCGGTTGCATCCGAGTTATCATTTACCTGAGGGGCTCTCGACCATTTCCACCCATTAAGGTCCAGACCAACGGCGGTACCACCACCGCCACCGCTGCGACCGTATGTCTTTGAATATAAGCTTCCGCTTTTTGCGCCTTTATCTCCTACCCCACTGGCATCATCTCCATTGTTGTTACCACCAACACCAGTAGTTGTGCCATTGGTACCATTACTTCCGGATGCCGAACCAGATGACCTTTTGAATAGCGCATCTTTATTCATGGCCTTCTCAGGTACTGGTGTAGTAGATGCACTACTACTAGAGGATTTGCTATTTACCTTCTTCGATTCATTTTTCGCGGTTTCTTCAACTGGGCTCTCTACTTTTGATGTAATGACTGGTTTTTGTGCCACTCTTGTGGTAGGCTTTACAGGCTCAGGACGAGGAGAAGGAGGCGTAGGCTGAGCAGCGGATGCCTTGGGCTTAATCTTTTCTTCCCCCGCCTTCATATTCTCGGCAATTTTGGAGTCGCTTGGTTTATTATAAGTCTGTATATTCCCACTACCTATATTACTGGTTCCGTAGTTAACTTCCACAAAGAGCTCCATCGGGGAAACCGGAGGAGTAGATTGGCTGAGCTTCATGAAAAAGAAAGTGGTCAACAATAGCGCTGTTGTTGCAATAGAAATAATCCAGGAAAGTGCAATTCGCTGACGGTCTTCGGCATTTATAAGTACCATACTTTTTGGTTTTTTGTCGTATAACGTAAATTTAGCGGGAAATCGTGTATATACAAAAAAAGGCCCTTGCGGGCCTTTCTGATTATACTGCGAATATTGCTTACTTCTTGTAATATACCCAAGAATCAGCCTGAGTCATTGAATCAATTCTGTACTTATCTCCAATCGCCTGTACCATATTTGTATACGTTCCAGCAGAAACTTTAATCAATTTAGAGTCAACTTCTTCGATAATCATAGCACTTGAAAAACCTCTCTTAACAAGCTTTTGTTGCAAATCCAAAGCATTTTTCTTTCTACCGAAGCTTCCGGCAATAAGGTAATATTTACTCGATTGAATCAACAATTTTGCTTTCTTATTTTCAACAGGAGCCAATACCTCTTTGGGTTGCTCAATTACTTTTAATATGGCTTTGGGAACAATCTCCTTAATTGGCTCAGATACTATTCCCTGAAATGGTTTTTCTAACTCAGCAAACGATAACTCAGTCGTTAGAGTTTCCCCCGGTTGTGGTTGAACTGGCACTTCGACTTCATTGAAAACGATTACTTTTGCCTCTTTACTCTCGAAAGAATTGAAAAAAGTTGTGTTTACCAGCACATCACGTATTCCCGTGAAAGGATTCAAAGTGCTCAACATGCTCGTGGAGTCGGTCGTTTTGTACGTCATGCTTGCAGTAAATACTACCCCAGCCAACATTGCCGCGGCTAACCACTTGTACCATTGCATTATCGGTGCCGGCTCATTAACCTCATCACTTTCATCAGCCGATGCTACTGAGCCATGGGTGTAGGTTTCGGCAATTGCGATGGCAGATTCTTCAACTGGCATAAACCGGGAATCAGACTGTTGCTTCAGCCGGAAAGACTTAAACCCATACCAATCGTTATTGAAGTTTTGGTTATGTTCCGGCTCAAAGACAATTTTACCTTCAGCGTTGGCGGCAAAACTACCAATGCTATTGATTAGAATTGATTCACCAGCCTGCATTTTCGATCGAAGTGTTTCTACGTACTTACGAACGCCTTGCGCTGCTTCATCCCTATTCATTTTTTCATTAACTGAAATGAAGTAGACCAAAAGTCCGTCATCAACATTCAGAACTTCGTTAAAAGCCAAACGTTTCCGACTCGGAACCATCACACCATTAGCACTATCGTACTGAGCACCAATATGATGAGTCAATAATCCACCAAATTCAGGGATTATAACACAATCATGTTCAAATATTAGCTTTCGGATGTACTTATCAACAGTAACCATTGCTTTCTTAGTTTAGCATGCTTTAACTAAGACGAAGTTAAAAAGAAAATGATAATCCACCAACAAAGTTCAACCCTTGCTGTGGATAGTACTGGTACCTCGAATATTGTTTTCCCAAGATATTGTTAATCGACACATAGGTAGAGAAGTTCTTGGTTAACAGGTAGTCTATCTTCAAATTGAGGTCTATTATTGTCGCTAGTTTTGTCACTATTCCACTTTGAAAGTTTTTTACTTTAAGTCCGGATACGGTATAGATATCACTCGTAACAAATAGCTTCTTGCTAATAGTGAGTGCGTTAAACCAGTTTAACGTGAATGTAGGGCGGTGCCACGCTTCTTCCAAGCGATTAACTTCGTAATTATAAAAATTAGCTTTCAAAGAGGTTTTAAATAAGTCATTCAAGGTATATCCTACCTGAGCCGAAATAGTTAAGACATTGGTTTTCAGCCCATCGTACAGGATAGAGAATTTCGAGGTATCGGTCAGGGAATTATTAAAAACATAAAAGTTTTTGTACTTGGCGTAGGATACCTTTCCCTCAAAATTAAACCCATCTGAGTTTTCTCCTTTGATTCCAGCGTAAATATCTGACTGCTTCTCCGTATTCGCTATCAACACATTAGGAGCAAGCCAAAGATTTTCAGAAAGCAATGACCGTAAAGTATTCCGGACTATATCACCATTCCAACCGGCAAAAACGTGGAATCCAGCTACTGGCACCACATCAATATTCAAAACTGGGTAAGCCCTAGTACGGTTAATATTCAAAGTATTATCCGTTTCATTGACGGCGTTAACCCCCGCTGTAATTGAAAACTGATCATTTACGTACTTAAAAGTTGGCTTTACCCGGAATAAATTACGATTAAACGTTTCGGCATCTACCCGTTGTGAAACAAATGCACCAGCCTCTAAAAGGGCAAAAAAATGATCATCAAGCGGAACGGAAGCCGATAAGGTAGTCCCCCAATCAATTTCTGAAGCACTGTAACGATCTCTTAGACTGTAAAAACTGGTATTTACTGCATAATCAATCAGTGATTTAGGCTCAGTATTTTCGAATCCAATTTGCACTCCAAAAGTATTGATTATCTGTCGAAGGCTATCCCGATTAATCACTGCCCCTTCGGGCTGAGGCTGATAGCCATAAAAATAGGTGTTGGCACGATTGTACTCCACCGCACCATCCACCTTATAAGTTTCCCGAAGGTATTTCCCTCCTAGCTTTATCAAAGTGGACGAATTGGCGGAATTGGTACCATATACCGGACCGGTAGCCGCGGAAAGCTGCTTTACCTGGCCAGTAAATACTAAATCATCGGTCAGGCGTGAGCTTAAAAAACCTTCCCCCTGAAAACGGCCGTAATTACCTGCCCCTAATTTGATGAAGTTATTCATTGCCTCTGGTAGCTCAGTTCTAGTCTTTTCATCTGAGGATGACACCGCCACCGGTGTAAGTTTGGAAGAGCTGAGACTTATTTTAGGGTCAATGAATGCATACCCTACTTTCTTGTCCGTTGCTTTGGATTGAATCGGCTGCCCCTTATCAAACAACCGATTAGCGGGTGGAAACTCAATGCTTTTTTCCTTGATAATTTCATAGGTCTGATTTTCAATTTCACCCCGCTGTGCGAATGAGGCCGTGGCCATTAGGCTACCGACAATTGATAATATGGTATATTGAAGAATTTGATTTCTGTTCATGAGATAATGATTCGGGGATTACCTGAATAATTTAGTTCTTTTCGATTTCGGTCAACTTTAGTTTAGCCAGCGTCAATGCCTCCGCATCTTCTGAGTTTTCGATAATGGATTGAAGCGTGGCCTTGGCCTGCGCTTTTTCGTTCATCCCCAAGTAGACATCAGATAATAAAATAAAGGACCTTACGCGCCAAAAATCAACGCCTTCAAATTGCTTGCTTAGGTCAAAAATCGTTGTCTCTGCCTCACCGTATTTGCGTTCCTTATATTGGATTATGGCTACCCAATACTTAGCCTCCGCGCCGTAGGCATCTTTGTTAGCTATTACTACTTTTTTAAACTCTTCCGTTGCCTTAGGGTAATCTCCTCGTTCGAAAGGCACTTTCCCAAGATACAACTGAGCGGTACCTACCCCACCGGGTACAATATTACCGGCGGTAATTACCTCCCTGGCGTAATGAAGGGTTGAATCGTAGTTTTTAAGCGTGTAGTAGGTATTCATTAATCCAATGGAGGCAATAGTCTGCTCTTTTTTATTCTCAGCATTGCGGAGTAATACCTTAAAATTGGCCACCGCTCTGGAATAGTTTCCACGGCTAATTTCTAACTCAGCCGATTTTTGCGCGGCGGAAGCTACATAAGTCGACCGGTTTGACTGAACAACGGCGGTGTAATACCGTAGTGCCTCCTCAACATTTCCCGTTTTTTCATAAGATGCCCCCAAAAAGTAATTAGCGTCATACTGATTTTTACTGGCAGGATAACCACGCAGGTATTCCTGTAAGGCAGAAATAGCCTGAGGGTATTTCTCAGCGTAATACAGGTTCCGTGCATTGTCAAACTCAACCTCATCTAGCTTAGTATTACCCGGATTATTGCGCCTTACAACAGCAAGGACTTCCGAGAACTCTTCCGGACGTCCAACGGCATTGTAGCTTTCCTGGATCCCTTCGAGAGCACTCGTAGCCGATGGAGAAGCAGGATAATCCTGTAAGATTCGCTTAAAGTCATTGATAGCCTGCTCGTATACCTGAATATTATAATAGGACTGTGCTCTACGTAGTAATGCCGCTGGAATCAAATAACTTTTGGGTTTTTCGTTGACTAACCGGGTAAAAGAACGCACCGATAATTGGAAGGCATCGTTCTGAAAATCTATATCTGCCAATTGGAATAACGCATCATCAACGTAGCGGGAGTTGGGAAACTGGCTAACCAACATTTCGAACTGCCGCTTGGCATTTACTTCCTGGCTCATATACACGAAAGTCCTGCCTTTTTGATACAAGGAATAATCTTTGTCTACCTTGCCATTGATCGTAACCTTTTCATAGGTTTGAATTGCCTCGTTGTAATTCTTCTGCGTGAGGTAGCAATCAGCGAGCCGGACGTAGGCATCCTCGATCACCGGCGCTTCTATCCCTTCCGTATTAGAGGTAAAGTCCTTAAAATAACCGAGTGCTTCTTTGTATTTCTTTTGGTTATAGTAGGCGTATCCTAATGCGTAAAAGCTCTTCCTGCTGTAAATATTACCTCGGTTTTTTACCAATTGATTATAAATACCAATGGCCTCTGCGTATTTCTGCTCGGCAGAATAGGCTTCTGCCTTTTGGTAGGTTGCTGCCAGATAGGTAGTTTCATCAATGGGGTACTTAATCGACTTATTAAAATTGGCAATAGCAGCGGCGTATTGCTCCGCATTAAAATCACTCACACCCTGATTAAAGGTAAGTCGCTGATAATTAGCATTTATCTTCGGAGTACGATTGCGAAGTTGTTCTATGTACGTAATGGCTCCGGCATTATTATTCGACCCCGAATACGCCTCGGCAATAAGTTCACTTGCTTCTTCTTCATGCTTACTACCGGGATACTTCTTTTGGTACTCATTTAGTTCTTTCAGTGCTTCATTGCTACTCCCAATTTCTAATTGAACTTTGGCATGGTTAAACATCGACTCCTCTTGAATTAAGGGGTCAAAACTTAATCTTGACGCGTTATCAAAGGCTGTCAGAGCAAAGTTGGGGTTGTTTACTTTCAGATAGCTTATACCTACCAAATAAGAGGCATATTGAGCCACTGAATCTTTACCAGTTGCTATATTTTTCAGGGCGTCTACCGCACCGGCATAATTATCATTCCTAAACTGCGAGTGACCGTAATGAAGCGAAACCGCGTCAGGAAAAACACCCGGCTTCATTCTTTTATAGCGTTCGTAGGCGGGTACAGCTCCTTTATAATCGCCTTTTTCGTAGTAAACTTCGGCAACATACAAGGCAACATCGTCCAAATTAGTATTTCCGCGTTGCTGAGATAACAAACGCTCCCCGTAAGTAACAAGCTTATCGAAGTCTTTGAGCTGGTAGAGAGACGAAACAATCCAGTTAGGAGCTTCATTTTTGTAATAAGGATTATTCTCTACTTTCAGAAAGTCCTCGTACGCATCCTGATAGTTATTATTCTTATAGTTAATCACTCCCGCAAAAAAGGATGCGTCAGGTGCATTGGCAAAGGTATTATCTCGTTTTACCTGATTGAAATTAAGTAAGGCCTGATCAAACTGTTGAGTTTTGTAGTAGGACATACCCAGCCGGTACATACTTTCCAGCTTTTTATTGTAGTTTCCCGTGTTTTCAACGGCTTTTTCGAGGTACCCGATGGCCTTTTCGTAATCTCCTCCTTCGTAGTAATACTTACCAAGATCAGCAAAAATCAATTGAGCCTTTGGATGTTCGGCATGGTTACGTACAAACCGATCCACCTGCACCTCTGCTTCGGGGTAGTTGAGATAAAGCCCGGTGATGGCGATATAAAATTCTGCCGTTACAGCGTTATAATCTCCCGTAGACAAAAGTCTGTTTTGAGTGTTCAGGAATTCGGCAAATTCCTGGCGCGCAGCCACAAAGTTCGACTTTTCGTAGTATTCAAGTCCGCTCCGAAAGTGGGCTTCGGGTTCGGTGTACCCCATTGTATTTTGGCCATATATTGTCATTTGACTGACCAGAATATAAAGGCCAAGGATTAAAAGGCTACGTTGTAAGAACATAGAGGTGAGTTTGATGAATTAAATAAAAATGGATTTTGATAAATTGTTGCTTACGGTACTAAACGCTACATTCCGTAATTACGTATGATTAGCCGTTTGTACTAGGTACTCAGATTAATAAAGCAAGGTGACTCTAAAAAATAATGCCATTTCTGACGAGGCTGTCCTGCATTTCTTTGTGCATGGCTTCAAATCTCTTAGAAATTCCCTCGATGAATGCTTCATCCAGGATAGTTTCCAGCTCCTGTAAAGAAGTGATTTCGGTTTCGTCTACCTTATAGGTTTGCTCATACATTCCCCCGGCTTCAAACTTTATGATATATTTACCGTTCCATTGGTAGATACCTATCTTGTATTGCGGATGGGAAAAGTCTTTAATGTAACGCATTGATTTTTGAAAGAATGATTTATAAATTATTTAATACAGTACTAGTAGCTTACCTCCTGTTGGCTTGGGGTTGCAACTCGGTTGAGAAGGAAGATGCCGCACTTTTTTTTATAAAAGGCAATTTACAACTAACCCAGAAAAATTACGAACAAGCCTTGTATTATTACGAGGAAGCAATCATGAAAAACCCTGATTTTGCGGATGCTTACCTCAACAAGGGGTTAACCTTACTGGAATTAGGGAAAACGGATGATGCACTAGTTGCGATTAATGCCGCCCTAGAAAGCGATTCCGACCTTTATCCAGCCTATTTGGCCAGGGCCGAAGTAAAGACAAGGCTCGGCCAATGGAATGAAGCCGAACGGGATTTGAATGAAATATCCAAACTCTACACCGACTCATCGCAGTACCACCTTATTAAAGGAAATGTATTGGTAGGAAAAAATAACTATTCTGCCGCCCAGGCAGATTTTGATCGTTCTATCCAGCTAAGCCCCGCAAACGTGGAGGCTTTGGTAAATCGGGGCGCCATTTATTTTGAACAAAAAGCTTACGATGAAGCAGAAAAAGATTTTGAGGCAGCGGTGAAGTTAAAACCAAGAAAAATCGAAGCTTTAAACAACTTGGGTCTACTTAGTTCGAGAAAAAAGCAATGGAAAACAGCTCTTGATTATTTTGATCGGGCATTGAGCGTCAATTCCGTTGATCCCTATGTGCTGAGTAACAAAGGGTATGTACTAATCAATACGGGCAAACTAGAAGAAGCAGCGGTCTTGATTAACCGCTCACTCAGTAATAAGATGGATAACGGGTACGCCCTACGGAACCTAGGACTTTACTATACAAAATCTAATGAGCTAGACAAAGCAACTGAAACGTTTGATAAAGCCCTGGATCTGGCCCAACCAGTTGAATCGCTGTATGGCTACGCCGGAGATGCGTACTACAAGCAAGGGAAAAAGGACGAGGCTTGTCGAATTTGGAAATTGGGTGTTGAACTCAATGATAATCTCGCAAGTGAGTACAACACTCAATTCTGTAAATGATTGTTCTATCGCTGCCTAATCGCACTTTTCAAACCTTTGAGCACGGTTGTGTTGTACTCAGAATTAGTTTTTATTTCAAGCAAAGCAATTGACTCGGAATGAACAAACTCCTGCCAGATATTAGTCAGCTGAACTAGTTCTTCACTGCAATGAAAGTAACTTATGTTTGAGTCCTCGGCCGTCCGGCGAGCATTAAAGTTATGCTTGGTTTCAAAATAAGTTTCTAATTCCGGCTGCTTAGCCGGACCATCAATCATCCTAAAAATAGTACCACCTGCATTATTCAATAGTACTATTTTTAGGTTTGCAGGCAGTGACTCTTGCATGAACCCATTCCTATCGTAGAAGAACGCAACATCACCAACCAGCAGGAAAACAGGTTGATCCGTAATCATCGCAGCACCGATAGCCGTGCTAACGCAGCCATCGATTCCACTCGTTCCTCGATTACAAAATACCTTAACTCCCTCTTTATCAATACCCAAAAAGTTAACATACCTAATCGGCATACTATTCGCTACGTGTAATTGACAATTGGTTGGTAGCTCGTTTACTATGAATAATACCGCCGTCAAATCACTTAACGATGTTAGATTCTGCCAATAGCCACTTATTATCCTCTTTGCCCTTCTTTCTTCCGTCAGCCAATCAGTCAAGTATGACTCATCTTGTCCACCTTCATCATTTTGTACAAATCTTTGATAGTCTACATCTTCAAACAGCTTAGGAAAGAAGTATTCAGCTGCTACTGGTATATGCATGGTGAGGCTTTGTAGTGTATCTATAATATGCAGATCCTCCGAAACGTGCCAGTGTTTCATGGCAGGGTTGTTGCGTAAGAAAAGTTTTAGGTTTTTTGAAATGAAGGATTGGCCAGTAGTAATCAATAAGTCTGGCTGTAACTTCTCACTACCTTCTTCGGTCAGGAAGAGGTCCTGCTTGGTAATGCTCAATTCGTGGTTAGGTAGATTACTAATGACATCACCTACCACGGGTACATGGAAATCTTCGACAATCCTGCGGAAGATATTTCCTAACTGCTCACTCGGTTGATATTGGCCGATGGCAATCAAAATTTTATCGGTACTTTCCCACTCTTCCAGTAATTCGTGCCAGGTAGTTGTGTCAAGAGTATTTATTGAGTTAAGTCTAACGATACCTCTCAAAATCGAGGATGGCAAAAAATTTTCCTCGTGGGTAGGGTAAAAGGGCTCACGAATCGGAATATTAACGTGAACAGGTCCGCGAGGTTCTGACGTAGCCGTAAGAATGGCTTCGTTTATACTTCGATTAATGTACCATCGGGCATCCGGATCGGAGTAATCAGAAGAAAGGTCGACCGTCATTTTCACGTGTTTGCCATAGATACCAGACTGATAAATTGTCTGGCCATCATTTTGGTGAATCCATTCCTTTGGGCGGTCAGCCGTCAGTACCAACAGGGGAATTTGTTGAAAAAATGCTTCGGCTACGGCTGGTGCATAATTATAAGGTGCCGAGCCAGAAGTACAGATTAGCGCTACCGGTTTATTTAATTGCTGAGCCATACCCAAGGCAATGAAAGCCGCCGAACGTTCGTCCATGACAACTGTGCATTGAATATGTGGATGCCTGGCGAAAGCGAGCGTTAACGCTGCACTACGCGAACCAGGTGAAATAATCGCCCTAGTAACCCCCATTTGGTGGCACAAATAGGCGAGATCAACAAGTGGTTGTAAAATTGCCATATCTTTTCAACAAAAAAAGCCTCCTTTTACAGAGGCTTTCCAAATTATCAATAACGACTATTAACCTAAGTAAGTCTTCAAAGCTTTGCTGCGTGAAGCGTGGCGCAACCTGCGAATCGCTTTTTCTTTGATTTGACGTACACGCTCCCGGGTAAGGTTGAATTTCTCGCCAATTTCTTCGAGGGTCATGGCGTGCTCTCCGTTCAATCCAAAGTAAAGGGCAATCACATCAGCCTCGCGTTGGGTAAGTGTACACAGTGCACGCTGTACTTCTTTACGTAACGACTCGTTCACCAAGCCTGAATCAGGCTTATCTTCCAAGTCATTTTCAAGAACATCTAACAGACTATTTTCTTCACCTTGTACGAAGGGTGCATCCATCGAAACGTGACGACCAGATATTTTCATGGTATCCACTACTTCCGAAGGCGAAATTTCTAATACTTCGGCCAATTCTTCGGGAGAAGGCTCACGCTCAAAGCGCTGTTCCAACTCGGAAAATGTTTTCGAAATTTTATTCAATGAACCAACCCGATTTAGGGGAAGGCGTACAATTCTGGATTGTTCAGCTAAGGCTTGAAGAATTGATTGTCTGATCCACCATACCGCATAAGAAATAAATTTAAAACCGCGGGTTTCGTCAAAACGCTGCGCAGCTTTAATTAATCCCAAATTCCCCTCATTAATCAAATCACCCAGGGACAAACCCTGGTTTTGGTATTGTTTAGCAACAGATACTACGAATCGAAGGTTTGCTTTGGTCAATCTTTCCAGAGCCAGCTGATCACCTTCCCGGATTTTTTGAGCCAACGTTACTTCTTCGTCAGGAGTTAATAAATCAACCTTACCAATCTCTTGTAAATATTTATCAAGTGATTGGCTTTCACGGTTGGTTATCTGTTTGCTGATTTTTAGCTGTCTCATTTGTAATATTTTGATGTATTAATAGTATAACGCAATACGTAACAAAATCATTTCATAACGGAAAAATAATAAACCGCACCTTATTGCTTCTCTGGTTTTGGAAGCAATACTTTACGTGATAAACGGTACTTTCCGGTCTTCTTGTCTACGTCTACAAGCTTTACTTTAACTTCTTCTCCTACTTCAAGTACTCCGTCCATGTTTTCTAGGCGCTCCCACTTGATCTCAGAAATGTGCAATAATCCATCTTTACCGGGAAGGAATTCTACAAAGGCACCAAATGGCATAATGGTTTTAACCTTTCCGGTATATTCTTCACCGATTTCGGGCACCATCACGATTCCTTTAATACGTGCTACTGCTTTGTCCATTGCTTCTTTGTTCGCCGAGAAGATACTCACGAAACCTGCGTTATCTTTTTCTTCGATTGAAACAGTCGCACCAGATTCTTTCTGAATGTCCTGAACTACCTTACCACCCGGTCCGATGACAGCACCAATCATTTCACGCTCGATTTTGATAACGATCGCACGTGGAGTATGTGGTTTTAGATCTGGACGTGAGGTGGCTAGTGCCTTACTCATTTCACCAAGTATATGAAGACGACCTTCTTTGGCTTGTAGCAATGCCTCGGTCAGTACTTCATACGAAAGACCATCTACTTTGATGTCCATCTGGCAAGCGGTAATACCTTTGGCAGTTCCCGTAACCTTGAAGTCCATATCACCTAGGTGATCTTCATCACCCAGAATATCTGAAAGTACAGCATACTCACCTGTTACCGGATCAGAGATAAGTCCCATGGCAATACCTGATACCGGAGCCTTTATTTTAAGACCCGAATCCATCAGTGCCAAAGATCCCGCACACACGGTAGCCATGGAGGACGAACCGTTTGATTCCAGAATATCCGAAACAATACGAATAGTATATGGATTTTCAGATTCAACGGGAAGTATCTTCTTGATTGCGCGAAGCGCCAAGTTTCCGTGTCCTACTTCACGACGTCCTGGTCCACGGTTTGGCTTTACCTCACCGGTTGAGAAGCCTGGGAAGTTGTAATGCAACATAAATTTGCTGTATCCATAATACATGGCAGTATCAACAATCTGCTCATCCATTTTGGTACCTAGCGTAACTGTAGTCAACGACTGAGTTTCACCACGAGTAAAAAGTGCCGAACCGTGGGCACCGGGCAAAAAGTCGACCTCACAGGCAATCGGACGAATTTCGTTTAATTTACGACCATCAAGACGCTTTCTTTCGTCAAGTACCATGCGGCGTACTGCCTCAGACTCAACATCGTGGAAGTAACGCTTGATCAAAGATGAGTCTATCTCCTCCTCTTCACCAATAGTTTCTTTGAATTCTTCCAGTACTGCTTTGAAGCCATCTTTACGTACTTGCTTGCTTGGTGAGCTTTGCATTGCAACGGCATACACCTTGTCGTAACAGAATTCTTTAATTCTAGCTTCGAGCTCCTTGTCTACTGGATCGCCTTGGTATTCGCGCTTTTCAGTTTTGCCAACGGCCGCTTCAAGCTCCTTTAAGATTTTACATTGCTCCTTGATGACATCATGAGCAACTTTAAGTGCCTCAATGATTTCCTCTTCCTGAGCTTCCGCCAGTTCTCCTTCTACCATACAAATATCCTTCTCGGTAGCCCCTACCATCAATTCGAGAGTAGCGTTAACCAATTCGGCGGTAGTAGGATTCACTACGTATTTGCCATCAATTTTCGCCACACGTACTTCCGAACACGGTCCGTTATACGGAATATCCGAAACCATCAGAGCTGCATTGGCGGCTAAACAAGCTAGTGCATCAGGTGGTACCTGCGAATCCGCTGAGATTAGCTGAATATTTACCTGCGTATCAGCATGGTAATCTGATGGAAACAATGGGCGTAGCGCGCGGTCTACAATCCGGCAAATCAATACTTCGTGGTCGGAAAGTCTTCCTTCGCGGCGCATGAAGCTACCCGGAATCCGACCTGCCGAAGCAAACTTTTCTTGGTAATCTACTGAAAGGGGTAAGAAATCTACCCCCGTTTTAATTTCTTTATTAGCCACTACCGTAGCAAGTAACATAGTATCACCCATACGGACCACTACGGACCCATCGGCTTGTTTGGCTAGTTTACCAGTTTCAATTGAGATAGTTCTGCTATCGGGAAGAGTAATTGTCTTCGTTACGACATTAAATAGCATAGAATTTGGATAAGTGTATGAAGAACCGCTTTATTTTATTTCCGCTTGTATTCTAATTCAGTATTCCCTGACATAAAGGCCTGTCTATACCATATATATCTGTTCCAATAAACAAATTATCAAGGTTATTATTGATAGGGTAAAGTTTGGACAGAAAGTAGGGTAATTAGCAACAAAAATCAGGGAATTTACGCTTTGGCAAATTCCCTGACTCAATTCATTTTACTTACGGAGATTCAGTTCCGCGATAATAGCGCGGTAACGACTGATATCCTTCCTAAAAAGATAGTCCAATAACCGTCTACGCTTACCTACCATTTTGAGAAGTCCCAAACGGGTGTCGTTATCTTTCTTGTGCGTTTTTAGGTGCTCTGTGAGATAATTAATACGGTACGTAAAAAGGGAAATTTGTGATTCGGCTGACCCAGTGTCGTCAGATGATTTCTTAAATCCTTGGCTTTCGAAGATTGATTTCTTCTTGTCCGTGGTTAAATACATGATTGTAACAACAGATTAAATTGAAATTTTATTAAAAATAAACCACAAAAGTACGGTTTTATTTTTAATAAATGAAAGTATTCTTACTTACTTGCATCAACAAAGGTTAATCCCTTCGGCTTAAAGTACCGATTTCGGATTTTTGTCCAAAAGATCTGATATACATCCTTTTCGAAGATTCGGGAATCTTTTCTGGCCCGTTCAATAAAGTACAAACCAGCCACTAGCAAAACAGAGTTGGCGAGCCAAGCTCCGGTAAACACATTCAGCAACCCATCCTTGACGTACTTATCTCCTTGGATAGTAAGTACATACAGTAATATAAAGAAGATAATTGAAACAAGTACCGGAACGCCAAATCCTCCTTTTTTTATAATGGCGCCGAGGGGAGCTCCGATCAGGAACATCACAAAACAAGAAAATGCCTGCGTGTACTTGTGTAGCTTTTCCAGCTCATACCGGTTTCCTTCCTTTAATTTATTTGAAAGGTAATCAGCATTTGAGACGGCAAAACTTTTCATGCTGTTGGCTGAACTCTTCGCATTGGCAAGTATTACGGTCTTCAAACTGTCACTGATAGGCCGCGCCAATAGGGAATCAATCCACGGGCCGTTGGATAGTTTGCTGGCATAGTCGGTGCCTACCCTGAATTTATAGGAAAAGTATTGCTTGCTATTGGGAATCAGATTGTCCTGGGCACGGACAAGGTCTTTACGAAGAGAGTCGGTAGTTTCGTTAAGTGCCTCGATGTTTTTCATGTACTCGTGGTACTTAAACATATCCTCGTCGGTCCGCTTCATCCCAAAAGATTCAAGGCTAACCACCAATTTATACTCATCGAATCTATTTCGCATAAAGTTAGAATTCTCCGGCGAGGAACTGGAAGGGCTCGATACGTAGGCCCCCGAACGCCCTCCCCCCTGACTTTGCATCTCTTGGTAATTATTTCCGTCGAATAATTCAATGACGAGGTATCCATTATTATTAATGGTGTACATTTTACCAGAATCGGCCAAGATCACCTGGGTGTTTCCCCGCTCATAGGAAGCATTATCCTGTTTATAGATAATCATTCCTTTCATCAAACCTGATCCATCATCCATCTTTTTGTCAACCTTGATGCTATAGCCCGGAAGGTCATTATAAAATATCCCCTCCTTGATTTTTAGGGTAGCTTTGGTGGTTTTGATATCATAGAGTAAACTATACCCTTTCAGGTTTGCCCACGGTACTACCCTATCATTAAAGAAGAAGGAGAATGTACTGATGATAAGGGCGATTACGAAAAGTGGGCGCATAACCCTTACCACCGAAATACCAGCACTTTTTATCGCGGTCAGCTCAAAGAATTCGCCAAGGTTACCAAACGCCATTAATGACGATAACAACATAGCAAGCGGCAAAGCAATAGGAACGGTACTGAGGGCAAAAAAGAAAAAAAGACGGGCATATTCCGTAAGGCCTACGTCCTTCGAAACAAACTCGTCTATATAAAAAATCATAATCCTCATCAAAAAGATAAAGACCACAACCGATAATGTAACTACAAAAGGTCCCCAGAAGGACTTCAACACAAGCTTGTCAAGCTTTTTCATTTAACTACCTACAATTTCCTTTAGATTATCCATTAATCCGTTCCACAGGGAGGATAACTCTTCTTCATCCATCGTCTGTGAATAATCAACGACACGAAGGTAGGTAGATTGTGTTAAATCGCTTACTTCAAGTTTCATTTCAACATAATTGGTATCTTCGGTAGGGTCTTCATTCCCTTCAAACTCGAACCGAACGGCCTTGTTGAGACGGTGGGAAGTCTGCCGGGCAAAGTGACTGCTGCCATCCCATTGAAAGTCGAAGCGGTGATCTGGCAGAATAGTTACTTTCTCGGCGAACCATTGTTCTAGACCAGAAGCAGTGCTTAGGTAAGGAAAAAGGACCCTAGGAGAAGATCTTAATTCAAATTCTGTAATAAATTTATGCTTTTCCATAGTCTTTTTTTTAAAGGTTTAATCTTAGAAAAATCCTGCTTTGAGAAAAATACTAACTACTTAGAATCAATTCATTATAATCTTCTACGATGCAGTATGCATGACATTATGGGTGTTCTAATCCCACTTGACATTGTTCTGTAATTTAGGTTACTACCCCGAAATAAACAAAATTTATTGGAGTATATTTTTTTTTGACATACATTTGCACCACAATAATTCGGCGGGGTAGCTCAGACGGTTAGAGCGCAGGATTCATAACCCTGAGGTCGGCAGTTCGATTCTGCTCCCCGCTACGAAGGCAAGTCTCTTGACTTGCCTTTTTTTTTAGTCTCTTTCAGGATTTTGCGTCCCCAAAACCCTCTTCTACTATTGTTACTACCTTACTTACCTTCCCTAGTGAATTACCTTAAATACTAACTCCTTCAATAAGTCTCCTTCCTTGGCAGCCCCTCCTTCTATTCCTTTCAATTGAGCATCTGCTGTCCGAAGAGAATGAATAATCCGGGCTACCTTGGCAACCGGGTAGTTGCGTAGAGCCGCAGTATAGTCTTTTACAAAGAATGGATTTACGCTAAGTAAAGCCGCCAACCCATGGTCTGAACGGTCGGATGAGCCGTGTACAAGCAATACCTTACTAAAAAAATTATACAGAATAATAAGAATTGGCGCCAATGGATTATCCTTCGGGTTAGATGCAAAATAGTTAGCAATCTTATTTGATTTGTACACATCCCGCATCATCAATGCCTTTTGAAACTCAAATACATTATACTCCTTACTGATACCCACGTACTTTTCGATCAAATCGGCATCAATTCCTTCTCCTGCTTTGAGGTTAATGAGCATTTTCTGAATTTCACTTACCAGACGTTTTAGATCATTGCCAATATTATCAACCAGCATTTGGACCGCCTTAGGGCTAATTTTCACCCCGTGAGTATGACAATAATTGGCAACCCATTCGGGTAACTTGTTGTCATATAGTTTTTTTGACTGAACTACGGCTCCCTGTTTATTAAATGCTTTGATGTAAGTACGACGCTCATCGGCCTTATCCTGAAAGCAAAAAACCAGTACTGTACTCGACAATGGATTATGTGCATATTCTTCTAGCCGGCTTTGTTGATCTTTCTGGTCAAAACCGGCTAATTTATGCGCCTCTTTGACCAATACCAACTGTCGCTCCGCCATAAAAGGGTACCTTTTTGCGTAACTCAGTACACTGGCTACATCGGTATCTTTCCCGTACACTATAAACTGATTGAAGCCTTTTTCTGATTCCGGTACAATATTCTTTTCCAGCTCATCCGCAATCAAATCTATGTAGTAGGGTTCATCCCCGTACATGAAGTAGACCGGTTTATACTGTTTCGTCCTGATTTCTTTTAGTATCGCTTCGGGTGTTAATGCCATGGATTAATCTAACCTTGATTCTGAAATATAATTCTTAGCAGCGGCTTGTAGTAATGGAAAAAACTCTAAGAATGCCGCTTCATAAACAGGAAAATTTCGCAACAATTCGTTTTCTGCCCCTTCAATGCCATTCAGAAAACTAAACCTACGAGATAAGCCATCAAAAGAACGCTTTATCCCACTGATTTCTTTGTAATGACCCAGCCAATCGTGCCGAATCATGGCTTCTGCCATTGGTTTCATCGCTTCAGGTATCTGCTCTTGGTTCCTTAAAATAACATCGTAGGATTTTTTCGCAAAACCGGAAAGCGGTTCTTCAGCGTATTCTTCAAAATGATTCGCCAAAAAATAATCGAAGTAAATATCTAACACCACTCCGGCTACCCGGGGGTAGGCTTTGGATAGTACTTTTTTGGCGTCCCGAACAATAGGATGGGTATCCGTATAGGTATCAATAAATCGATGTAATTTGAGCCCAAGTAAATAATCCGGAATCCAGGTATAAGTCCTTTCTAGAGTTAATTTGCCCTTAATAAAGTCCCCTGCAAAATTACCCATGATGACCCCTTCCCGATCTCCTGATAGGAGTATATGCGCCAAAAAATTCATTCGTAGAGGGTTTGTGTTGCGAATTTACCGTAGCTTTGTTTTAACAAGCATCTAATACCAAGTAAAAACTACTTCAACAACCATTATTTTATCCAAACAAACAAATGATTATTGAAAAAAATAAAGTTGTAGGAATAGCCTACAACCTTAGCATACCTGATACAGACGGAGATATGAATCTCGTTGAGATAGTCAACGAAACCGACCCAATGTACTTTGTTTTTGAAATGAGCGGACTTCCCGAAAAGTTTGAGGAGCAATTAGGCGGACTTGAAATTGGGGGAGAATTTGACTTCACTATCGACTCCGAAGAAGGTTATGGTGATTTTGATCCAGAAGCGGTGGTTGAACTACCCAAGTCCTTGTTTCAAATGGAAGGCGTGGAGCAAGACGAGCTGCTGACGATTGGAAATATCATACCAATGACTAACGAGGAAGGCGAGCAGATGCAAGGGCAGCTAATTGAAGTAGGTGACGAAAACGTAACACTTGATTTCAACCACCCGCTAGCCGGAAAGAGCATGCATTTCCAAGGCAAGGTACTTAGCATTCGCCAAGCAACTGAATCCGAACTAGAACACGGCCATGTACATGGCGAAGGTGGAATAGAGCACGAATAAGTATATTGGGATGATTTGATTTAAATCATCCCTGTTCTCTTACGTCTTTTTCAAAGAACGAGTCCGCTTTCACTAGTTCCGTACTGAACTACCTCTACCCCGAATTTTTTAAGAAATTCTGCCCCTTCCTCTACTCCAATTCCTTTATAGGCCGCGTAGGAGTCGAGGAAAATAACTTTGCTGATTTTCATCGTGTATATGACGCGAGCACATGAAATACACGGCGCCAGCGTTACATATAAAGTAGTGCCTTCGATATCAGACCCATTTTTAACGGCATAAAGAATAGCATTTTGCTCGGCATGCAGGGCTAATGAACAGCTTCCTTTGGAATCGCGCGGGCAACCTGTTTCTGGAAACTCAGTATCACAATTATGTGTTCCTGAGGGAGGACCATTATAGCCAATGGATATTATTCTGGTATCTTTTGCGAGAACAGCTCCTACCTGAGCCTTGATACAATGGGACTTTTTGGCCAGATTTTTGGCCAGCTCCATGTAGATATCATCAAAATCTGGCTTGGGGTGGGTCATTGATTCACTCATAATATTTTGTATTGACCATGCAAATTAGACAAAGGTTCTTTATCAATCTAACAATCGGGAGCTTTTGGTATTACCACACCGTATTTGTCTTGTTTTGCCTTACTGTGTACCGACCTTCTGCTCAGGCACAAACAAGTACTGAATCCATCAGTTTTTTGCCAGTAAAATTACCGTTAGCGAATGCCCAGTCCTATTTTATTCTTGATGTTATTGACAGCCGAAACCTTAAATCTAATCAGTTAGGTGAAATTATTGTTTTTGGTCAACCCCGGTCGCTTCAAACAAACTCACCTTTATCGCGAGAGCTATATAGCCACTGGAAATCCTCTTTCGGGAAAAGGAATGAAGACTGCCTACCGCTAGAAATATATTTAGAAGAGGTATCCGTAACTGAAAAACGAATCGCACCAAATAAAGTAACTGGTGAAATAAAGGTGAATATTTCTTTTAAATGGAGAAGATCGTTAACTCTCCTCCTACTCACGGGTTATCAAACTTCCAGTACGTACACCCGGCCCGAAACAGCCTTTGACCACGAGGCTCTACTACGCAAACTTCTTGATGGATCTATCAGGCATTTTGACCAGTGGTATGGCAAAAATGAATTCAATAACCCTCTACTCGCCCGGGGAGTAAAACTGGTGTTCGAGGAATATCCTGTCATTGAAAAAAAAGATACTGTTTTTTATACCCCAACCAGAGAGCTCAACTGGAATGATTTTCAAGGAAGTCATACTCGTCCGGGTAGCAAATACGCCGCCGCTGTTTTTACGAGTATGTCCTATGAAGGCTCGACCAAGATGGTAGGCAATCATTTACAGGCTATCCTCACTCTCAAAGTTTTCCTCGTCAAAAGCATGTCTTGGGGGCGGCCGGAAGCTCGTAATGACTATACCTTGGCCCATGAACAAACCCACTTTGATATTTCGAGAATCATGGCCGAACGGTTTATAGAAAACCTAAAGATACTGGATCTGACCATCGATGATTACGATAGTCAGATCCAGTATCAGTTCATTGAATCTTTTCGTGAAATGCACGAGGAGCAGAAAAAATATGACGGTCAGACTCGACATGGATTAAATACTGACCTACAAAGGCAATGGAATGAACGAATTAAAACGGAGATTACCAGAATCTTCGCCAATAGTTAACTACCTATGCTACTTGTTTATTTCTCTTGCTGATGAGCCACTCAGGTTTGTTAGTGGTTACCTTCGCTTTCAATTCGTTTAATATGGAATACAAACCAAAGTATGTACGGTTTACGTACAAGCCATGTTGCGAGCCACGTGCTACCTTAGAATTTTTCAACTCCTCAACTTTCGCAAGTTCATCCGCAAAGGCATAAACCGAGTCGAAGTAGGACTCATCGCCAAAATCAAACTCATCTACCGCAAATGGACGTCCTAATAAATCGATCATCGTCCTGAAAAGGTTGGTGAACATTTTCTTTTCCTTATCAGTGTCGCTTTCTACCAGAAATTCCAGATTGTAGAAAATATTATCGGTCCTTTCTTGATCTTCAACTGTATCGGGATTAATGAGAGCAAAGTAATTATCGTAGAAAAATTCAGGGATAACTTTCACACATCCAAAATCAATAACTCCCATGGTCCCATCAGACCGCATTAAAAAATTTCCCGGGTGAGGATCAGCATGTACTTGCCTCAACTGGTGTACCTGAAAATCATAAAAATCCCAAAGTGCTTGTCCAATCATATTTCTCACCTCCTGAGAAGGGTTCGTCAGCAAGAAATCTTTCATGTGGGCACCCGACAACCAATCCATGGTCAAAATCCGACTTGCCGAAAGCTCAGGGTAGTATTTGGGAAATATCAGGTTAGGAATATGGGCGCAGGCTTCGGATATTTCAACACTACGTTTCAATTCTAATTCGTAATCTGTCTCCTCCAACAACTTGGATTCAACCTCTCCCATGTACCGCTCGATATCCTGTTGGTTTAAGTTAAAAAGGCGAACAGCCATAGGCTTCACCATTTTCAAATCAGAACTTATGCTATTCGCAACGCCGGGATACTGAATTTTCACAGCCAGTTTTTTGCCATCCTTTGATGCATGATGTACCTGTCCGATCGAAGCAGCATTCATGGCCGTGATGTCAAAGGTGTCAAACAATTCCTGTGGTGATTTACCAAAATAAGTTTTGAATGTCTTTACAACCAAAGGCCCTGACAATGGAGGCGCAGAGTATTGAGACATCTGGAAACGGTCGGTGTAAGCACGGGGCAACATATTACGATCCATGCTCAGCATTTGAGCTACCTTCAGGGCAGACCCCTTCAGCTGACTCAATGAATCATATATGTCGGTAGCGTTATCCAAGTGAAGCTCATCTTTCGTTAGAGCCGGATCTACCATTTTCTTTACATTATATTTCAAGTAATTGCCTCCAATTTTAACCCCTGTTTTTACAAACTGAGTGGCTCTTGCTACCTTAGAGGTAGGTATGGATTGTTGCTCTTTCATGACCTTTTATTTTGATACATAAACTTGGCGAGGTCTAAAACGGAATCCATTACCGATTTCCCCATCAAATCGAATGAGGTATTCACCATTTTCTCAATAGCAGTATCAGTACTTTCAAATCCACGGCTCGTGTCTTTGATCCAGAAATCGAGAATGTAGAGAGCCTGAGCCCACAGGCCATCAACGTACCGATCAGAAACAACCGGACGAATGATAACTTCCTTACTTTCCCTACCTTCTAGTACCAATTCGGTCGCAAAATTGAAAAAACCATTTTTGAACGATTGGAGAGGTCCCGTATTACGAATTACGGGTTGTTTGAGTTGTTTGTAGCTGTAAACAACATAACTACGGTCTTTCTTCAGGATTTCTACCCAAGTGTAGTAAAAGGCCAGTAGCTTCTCCCGAACCGAATATTGGGAATAGACTTCTTCTCCTTCAATCGAAAGCAAGGCTTCCTTAAGATACTCCACCCAAGCCTCCGACTCTATTGATTCAAAATTATTGTAGTATTCGTAGAATTCTGACTCCTGCATTTTAAGTTTTTTAGCAAAAACGTAAACCGAAGCAGGTTGGGAACCATTTTCCAGAACATACTCTTTGTATGCTTTTTGGATTTTTTCAATCTTTTCCATATACATTATACAACTCCTATTTGATTAAAAAGTTTCTCCCTCCGGAGAATATATTCCACTGATTTCTATTCAAAGCATTAGGGCTCCTTGTTCCACAGGACTGTAATATTGACCATTCTGTTGGGTAACGATAATTTTCCATTGCTCCCTAGTTTTATAGCCTAATTCAGGGCTCAAAAGGTATACCACTCCCTTTTGGATTTCTTTATTTAGTATTTTCGGGAACTTCTTACCCCTAATAATTACCCATGGCGGTTTAGCATCTAGAATAGAAACGTCAAAACCCAAAGATTTCTCCTTGATGCTCAATAATTCTGGTATATTAATTCGATTTTCCTTCAATTCCACAAATTGTACGTTCTTTACTCCGCGCGAAACCAAGTAGTTTTTTATTGAGTAATCATACGAAAGGGTATCATACCGAAATGAATTATTGCAAAAGACATAGGCCTGATTACCATCTACATACGTTATTACGGTATGGCGGGCAACGGCATGAAATAGTAATTGAGGGTTTAAAGATGCAGCAACCGAAGTACCAATTGAATAAGAGGAGAATAATAGTATCCCACCCCCCAGCCATTTTAAATAGGTATATTCCTTTCGGGCTAGCATTTGAAAAAACAAGAGTAGTAAGCCAAGCAGTAATACTACTTCTAACCGATCGAGATATAGTGATTGAATTAAAAAGTTAGGAAGCATTTGGGGCACTTCCACGATCGAATTTGTGAGATAGGCCACCGCATTCACAACAACCGAAAGTAATTCAGTCAAAACAGTAAAAGGAAGCAAGCTAACCAGTAATAAGCCTAATGCACTGTAAATAAGTCCGGAGGCGAGAAAAATCACCAAGGGATTAACCAGCCAGAAGTAGACAGGAAACTGATGGAAATAGTAAATACTTATTGGAAATGTGAACAGTTGGGCGGCAAAACCAACCAGAGAAACCTGCCAAATCCATTTAAGAGTAATGTTACTTCCTGTATACGAGTCCTTAAATAAAGGGTAAAACAATAAGATCCCCACAACCGCAGCGTAGGAAAGCTGAAAGCCAACGGAATAGATTGCAAATGGGTCAATTAAAAGAATTAGAAAGGCTGAAATAGCTAATGTATTGATGCTATTATGTTTTCGGTTTACAAGCTCTGCCACGACCCAAATAATGCACATGAGAGTAGCTCGGATAACCGATGGCGATAATCCTGTGATTAAAGCATAGGTGACAAGTACCACCACAACCACCGGTCCATACAATACAGCTCCCCACTTCCTACGTTTTAACCCACCCAGAAGTTTTGCTAACATCACAAATAAAATACCAACGTGGAGGCCAGATACCGATAAAACATGCACCGTTCCGGATACTACGTACGAATTCAACAAGTCGGGTCCAAGGTCATCGCGCCTACCTAAAAGCATTGATTTGACCAGCCCAAAGGTTTTAGGATTGGTCAGATACTGTTTAAAAATGGTTTCAACTTCCTCAACAATGTGAGATGGCAGGTTTGTTACGAAAAAGTTTTCTTTGGCAGGGTATGCTTTATAGGTACCCTCGGGTAAAAAGGTAATCCAAGCAATACCTTTTCTTTCCAGATAAAGCGAATAATCAAATTCTTCGGGGTTGAGGGTTTTTTTAGGGCGCTTTAATAATTGTCCCTTTCCAAGAATTATTGCGCCGGGGGTGAGCTTGGTAGTGTCAGTGGTTGATATTGACAACAGTATTCGGCTGTCCACCTTTTTCCAACCGGTGGTGGCACGTAATGAAACTACTAAACCTTCATAACGGACCGACTTTTTCCTCTTTTCACCCAGGGATGATATTTTAATGAGGAAGGAATCGTACTCTTCGGAAGCAACCTGAACGACCTCTTTCTCAAATTGCAGCTTTTGGATATTGGCTACCAAGACTCCCAAAGAAAAGAGCAGTCCCATTACCAGCAGTGGCCGTACCATTGGCTTGTTCTCACTAAGCCATAAACCAACAATTCCTAACGGGATCGATACCGGCAGAAAAAATGACAAGCTTTGGGTGGTAATCCAATGCTTGTCATAGAATATGCTATATATAAGAACACCTGCCACCAAGGGAACTAACATCCTGACAAATGGTGGTAGTGCTTTCATGTTTACTTAGTTTACTACAAACCTCTTTGTTGTCGATTCTTTGGTGGTAGATACCTTTAATACATAAAGGCCGGCGGGGATTACGCTAACATCAACGACCAAACGTCTACTCCAAACCTGTTTGTAGTTACTTCTTAGGAATTCCCTTCCATTGAGGTCGTAGATTGATATATCGAGATCTTCGAATTCTTTAAAACGAACGTCTAACTTGAAGTCAGTAGTGGCCGGATTAGGATAGAGGTCAACGGTCAAACGATCGGCTGGATCGAGTCGCCCATTCTTAGAATACTCAACCAATTGTGCTCTTCGTGGACTTAATTCCAGCACAGCTCGCATACGCGATACCTGATCTCTGGTAAAAACATTCATGCAGGAATCAGGAGAATAATCCAGATAGTTCTCGATCATGTTCCGGGTCCTCACCCCATTACAAGTGGAAAACTTGGGTTCGCAAACGGTTGTACGGTTAGGCTCCTCGGTCGGTGGAGTATCCCCACAAAAGTCTTCACCACAGAAGGCATCTCCCCAGGTATGAATCAGGCCCAGCCAATGCGCAACTTCGTGCGTAGTAGTTCGCCCGAGATTATAAATCCGACTCGTGATTGCCCCCGTGTTACGACCGAGGTATCGAAAGTCGATTATAACCCCGTCGGTTTTTTCATTTGGCTGCGAATCTACACTCAATCCGTTAATACCATTTACCGCCGGAAACTGCGCAATACCCAAATAGTTATTAGTGAGCCGGCAAGTCCATATATTCAGGTATTTTTCGGCCGGCCAATACACGATGTTCGACAGCAATAAGTCATCCGAGAATGGGTTAAAGCTGGTCTTTGTCAGGTACCTATTTCGTGTTATGCCAGTCGTAGGTCTACCATCAGGATCGAATTCGGCTAAATAAAATTCGATAAAGCTATCGGCTCCCACTGGATTATTATTAGAACCCCGAGTATTGCTTTGGCGACGGTAGTCTTCATTCAGAACTTCAATTTGTGATTGTATCTGCGCATCTGAAATATTAGGGTTATTTAGCCCACCAATTGAGGTTTCTGCCTGATCATGCACTACATGAACCACCACCGGAATACGAATAACTTCATTTTCGGTAGTTCGCGTATTTTTTTGTTTCGCCAGGTATTCGTTCACCATGGAGTCCAGACGGAAGCGTTTTACTCGCCACTCAGGACTTTGGGTACCCATCAAAACATCCTTTTCGTAGCTCCCACATCGTTGAAGATCTAAATCAGAAACCTGAGCACCTACGTGAGTACACCCAAAAAAGAAAAAAAGTAGGGCAAATGCCCTACTCCTACTTTTCATGTGTTTCATAAGCAGCCAAAATATCTTTCACCAATCGGTGGCGAACTACGTCAGAGCCATCTAACTCAACAAAAGAAATACCTTTGATACCCTTTAAAATTGTCAGAGAGTCAATCAAACCTGATTTGTGGTTTTTGGGCAAATCTACCTGGGTTTTATCCCCAGTAATGATTGCCCTGGATGTGGGGCCCATGCGCGTCAGGAACATCTTCATCTGCATAGGGGTAGTATTTTGAGCCTCATCAAGCAAAATAAAGGCATTGCTTAGGGTACGCCCCCGCATGTAGGCTAGTGGCGCTATTTCAACAATCCGGTTATCAACGTAGTATTTAAGCTTTTCAGGCGGGATCATGTCGTCCAAAGCATCATAGATCGGACGTAAATAAGGATCTATTTTTTCTTTTAGATCCCCGGGTAAAAAACCAAGGTTCTCCCCGGCCTCCACCGCCGGGCGAGTAATAATGATCTTTTTTACCTCCTTATTTTTAAGAGCACGCACGGCTATTGCCACTGCGGTGTAGGTTTTTCCAGTACCAGCGGGCCCTACCGCAAAAACAAGATCATACTTGCCCGCAGCTTCGATCAGTTTCTTCTGATTAGGTGTCTTCGCTTTTACAACAATACCTTTATTGCCATAAATAATGACGTCATCATCTTCTACCGGGCCCGTAGGTTGATTTGCCGTTTTCAGGTACCCGTTAAGGTACCGAATGACATTATCGTTGGTAACCCGCCCATACTTTTGATAATGAATCAGCAGGGAATCCAATAAATCCGTGATTTTTACGATTTCGTTAGCAGTCCCCTGTATTCTAATTTCATTTCCACGCGAAAGGATTTTGCTTTCCGGGAATGCTGCTGCTACTTCCCTGATATTAGAGTTATGGACTCCCAAGAAGTCAACGAGTGATACGTCTTCGAGTGTAATTACTTTTTCTACCAAATGATTATTAGTTAACAATAGAAAGTTTCAAAGATAAAAACTAGTGATAAAAGATGACTTCTCTAGAAGCATTAACGCCTTTTCAAGTAATAATGATAAAACTTAACAACGTTAAATATAGGTACAGAGTTCAACCCTCTCATTATCAACAAATCGACTCTCTTACCTAAAAAATAGTTTGCTTTGTCCCTTTCCTTAGTGCTTAGCAATTAGTAATATTGTGAACATATTATGGATAACGAAAAGACATTTAATTTCCTTAAGAAACCCGGCGCGCCTCAGCAATCCAATGCCCGGACTCCCGGTGCCAATCGATGGTTGGGGTCTGACACCACCGGTATGGGCAAGCTTCCTCCCCAAGCAATTGATATGGAGGAAGCAGTTCTTGGTGCTTTGATGATTGAGAAAGACGCTCTCTCTGCGGTGGCTGACATTTTAAAGCCTGAAAGCTTTTACAAAGAAGCACATCAACGGATTTACAGTGCCATCGTTAATCTCTTTGTTAATTCCGAACCGATTGATTTGCTTACAGTATCTTCTAAGCTTAGAAGTACCGGCGAGCTGGAAATCATTGGCGGCGCCGCCTACATCACCGAGCTAACCTCCAAGGTTAATTCGGCCGCGAACATAGAGTACCACGCCCGGATTATTACACAGGCTGCCATAAAAAGAGAGTTGATTACCATTTCCTCTGAAATCCAAAAGGAAGCTTTTGAAGACACCACAGATGTATTCAAACTTCTCGATAAGACGGAACAAGCTCTCTTCCAGATTTCAGAATCAAACATCAAGAAAAACTATGCCGACATGGGAGCCTTGATGCGTCAGGCATTGGATGAACTTGATCAGAAAAAAAATAATCAGGACGGTTTAACAGGAGTACCTTCCGGGTTTAGTAGCCTGGATCGACTTACTTCTGGCTGGCAAAAAACGGAATTAATTATCCTGGCAGCACGACCTGGTATGGGAAAAACGGCATTCGTTGTTTCTTCACTCAGAAACGCAGCTGTTGAATTCAACATGCCAGTTGCCATATTTTCTTTGGAAATGGGTTCCGTTCAGCTGGTAAACCGTTTGATATCCGCCGAAGCGGAAATAGACAGCGAGAAAATTCGCAAGGGAAATCTGGCTCCTCACGAATGGGCGCAGATACACCACCGTATTAGCCGGCTAACTAATGCACCAATATTCATTGATGACACCCCCGCTCTCTCTATTCTTGAATTGAGAGCAAAATGCCGCCGTTTGAAGGCTCAGCACGATATTCAGATGATCGTGATCGATTATTTACAGTTGATGACGGGCGATACCGGAGGAAGAGGAGGCGGAAACCGTGAGCAAGAAATTGCCTCTATTTCTCGTGCGCTAAAAAATCTGGCCAAAGAATTAGATGTACCGGTTATCGCTTTATCTCAGTTGAGTCGGGCGGTAGAAACCCGTGGTGGAGAAAAGCGACCTCAGCTTTCTGACCTTCGAGAGTCTGGTTCCATTGAGCAAGATGCCGACATGGTACTTTTCCTGTATCGTCCGGAATATTACGGAATAACTCAGGATGAAAGTGGGAACTCGGTGGCAGGTATTGGGGAAATAATTGTGGCAAAGAACCGGGGAGGTTCTCTGGATACCGTACAACTACGGTTTATTGGTAAATATACCAAATTCTCTGACCTTGACGCTTACTACGCGCCAGCTCCAATGGCTGTCGACCGACCCTTGCCTCCCACGGGTACTAATCCAATTACCTCTTTTGAAAATAGCCCCGCTAGTGGAGCCATTTTCAAAAGTAAGGCCAACGATCTTTCAAACTTTGATTATAAAGGTCCGGGCGAGGAACCTCCTTTTTAAATAACTACTAATCTTCTTTCAGTACGAGTAAAGCGACATTTTCAACGTGGTGGGTATTAGGAAACATATCCACCGCCTGAGATTTAACTACTTTGTATTTGCCCGATAGCAACTCCATATCACGAGCCTGCGTAGCCGAGTTACAACTCACGTAAACAATTTTCTTCGGTGCTGCACCTATAATAGTAGCCACAACCGCCGGATCCATACCAGCCCGTGGCGGGTCGGTAATAATCACGTCCGGTCTGCCGTATTTAGTCAGGAATTTCACATTCAAGACCTTCTTCATATCTCCCGCAAAAAACTCCGTATTCATAATACCATTGAGGGCTGAATTTTTTCGGGCGTCCACTACCGCTTCTTCGATGTATTCTACGCCAATTACCTTCTTTGCGTTTCTTGCTACAAAATTGGCAATCGTACCGGTTCCGGTATATAAATCATAGACTACTTCGGTACCTGTTAGACCAGCGAAATCGCGGGCAATGGAGTACAGCACGAAAGCCTGATCGGAGTTAGTTTGGTAAAAAGACTTAGGACCTACCATAAATGTCAGGTCTTCCATAGTTTCACGAATATACCTTTCACCCGAAAAGTGAATAACCTCCTGATCTTGGTAGGAGTCATTTCCCTTTTGATTAATGATATAATTCAGAGAAGTAATCGCTAGGAATTCATTTTTAAGGTGATTTAAAACGTCATTAACTATCTCCATATTTGGTTCAGCGAATTGAACAATAACCATAACATCCCCACTAGTAGAAGTTCGAATAATAACATTCCTCATCATCCCTATATTCTGCTTCACATCGTAGTAAACATACTTTTTCGACTCTGAATACTGATGCAAACCTAACCGTATCTGATTGGAAGGATCAGGTTGTAAATGGCATTTTTCTACGTGGAATATTTTATCAAATCGCTTCGGAACGTGGAAGCCCAGGGCATCCCCGTTGATTTGTTGCCCAGACTGGACTTCTTCCTTCGTCAACCACTGATTATTAGAGAAAGTGAATTCAAGCTTATTCCTATAAAATTGCTGATTATCAGTTCCTTGAATATCCAGAAACTCAACATCTGAGAGTTTACCAATCCTTTGTAGGTGGTCCTTAACCTGTTGTGATTTAAACCTAAGCTGTTCTTCGTAGTTTATATGTTGCCACCGACATCCGCCACACACATCAAAGTGTTTACAGTAAGGCGTAGTTCGCAAATCGGAATAGGAATGAAATTCTGTAACAACAGCCTCTCTGAATTTCTTGCGTTTGTTAACGATCTCAATATCTACCACATCGCCGGGAGCAACATTCCCCTGAATAAAGACCACCCCCTCATCCGACTTATAAATGCACTTACCTTCTGCTGCAAAATCAGTAATTGTAATTTTTTTGTATTTTTTATGGTTTGGCATACAATAATTTATTGTGAATTAACGAAATTTAGTGAAATATCAATGGGATACGTATGAGGCGATTTTTACTTTTAAATGTATTGATTTTTAGCTTTTCAAATGTATTTTCCTCCCATATCGTGGGCGGAGAATTAGTTTTCATCAAGCTACCAAACGGCCCGGCCACCCACCGCGTTGGACTTAACCTCTATTTTGACGAAATCAATGGATTGCCCCAAGCGGAAGATCAAATAGTTAACTTGTTTATCTTCCGAAAATCGGATAATGTCAGGATGGCCAGTATTCAAGTGCCAAAAATAGGGCGAAAAAACATATCCTACGCCAACCCGCTGTGTGGAAATTCCACTTTAAGGACATTATTAATTTCTTACGCGGCAGATATTCAGATGGTACCCGCTGAGTTTGATGACCCACAAGGTTATTATATAGTCTGGGATCGTTGCTGTCGAAATACTGTTATTGATAACATTAAGAACCCTGGTGATGTAGGCAGTTTATTCTTGATATTCTTCCCTCCACTGTACCAAGAAAATAAAATTGTCGTTAACTCCTCCCCTGTTTTCGATGAAATAAAAGGCGACTATGCCTGTTTAAACGCAAACTTCTTCATTGACTTTAAAGCAACCGACGCAGACGGAGATAGCTTGGTGTATACCCTTACAACACCGGTTACAGGTTTTAGCAACCGAAATGTACCCAACCCTCAGGCTCTGGGTTCGAGTAATTATCCGGTAGTGACCTGGGTGGATGGCTTGTCGTTAAATAATGTTATACCTGGGCCAAAACCACCTATCGTGAACCCGAGGACGGGCCGGATGTCTTTTACTGCCAGCAAAATAGGGCTTTACGTTTTTTCAATAGTGGTAAGTGAATACCGTAAAGGTGTCAAGATTGGATCCGTTTCTCGGGACTTCCAAATAAAAGTTGTGGACTGTTTTGAAATTCTTCCGCCAAAAATACTTGTGATGGAATCAAAGGCTAAGGTAGCGTTCAGGAACAATGAAACTATCCGGATTGGCAAAAACGACCCAACCTGTTTTACCATTAAGATCACGGATCCGAACTTCAATCAATTAATTAAGATTTCCGGGCGAGCCATTAACAGCAATCGCCAAAATTTCACTTTGCTACCTGCTGAATTTAGAACCCAGAAAACCAACGATACCCTTTCTTTCGAGATTTGCCTGGAAGAGTGCTTCGTTACAAACAATAACCGACCGATACAATTAGAACTAATCGCCGAAGATGAGAGCTGTCCGGTACCATTAACTGATACTATCAACGTATATATTTATAGGGAAGGGGCTGATAACAGTCCACCAAACGTAATAACCTCACTGGCAAGCCCCTATATTGAAACTATACCTGAGAAAACTGTGCAGTTTAATGTTTTTGGGGAGGATATTGACCCAGATAGTATTCGGTTAAGCGCTCGTGGACGTGGGTTTAACCTAAGTGAGTTTGGGTTTGATTTTCCAGAGATTGGTGGTGTCGGGAAAGTAAAACAAAAATTTCTTTGGAAACCACCCTGTAATTTGACTCTTCATGACACGGTGGCGGTAGATTTTATCGTCACCGATCTAAGATGCGGTTTTAATAGCCTTTCCGAGTTTACCACCGTTTATTTTATTATCTCGCCTACCCAAAACAATATTCCTTACGTGAGTACTACTCTGCCGGGAGATACTTTATCAATCATTTTAAATTCAGCAGAAAACCTTACTTTTTCTTTTGATGTATTTGCCCGTGATATTGATACTGCCCAAATTTCCCTATTTGGTATCGGAAGAGGGTTTGATCTCGGTGCGGCCAAAATGGACTTCTTAAACAAAATCGGAACACGGGAAATTAACAGCCCTTTCAACTGGACACCTGACTGTTCTATCTTGGAAGGAAAGTCAGAAAAGCTATTCACTCTGGATTTTATAACCGAAGACAAGAGCTGTGACGCCGCCCGAGATACCGCAACAGTATTTCTGCTCATCAAAGATATTTCTTCGGATGTGGCCCTATCAATTCCTAATGTGGTTACCCCAAATCAGGATGGAAAGAACGACTGTTTTTCCCTGAGTACCTTGCCACCCGATAACTGCTTTGACCAATTTGAAGAGTTATTGATTTACAATCGATGGGGAACTATGGTTTATCGAACTACCGATAAAAATGCAAATTGGTGTCCATCCGACAGTCCACAAGGAAACTACTTCTATCAAATAAAATTCTTAAAGCGATTCTTTAAGGGAGTTATTACACTCATCAAGTAAAAAACGGGAACCTACTCCTGGCTCCCGTTTTTGAGGTTTGTTCCTATCAATATTTCACCAGCATCACCTGCCCACGAATTTCTCCCGCAGGATAAGTAGCCGAATGAAGGTTGATGTACATATTGCCGAACATCAAAAGGTTTTCTTCATCCTGTGACAATACTTTTGAACCAGTAATCGGTGAAGTAGCTACGTTCGCAAATGGAACACGGACCGGACCTGTTTCCCAGGCCGGCTGTGCCGAATGGATGTGCCCAACGGTAGGGGTTAATCCCTGATAAGTAACGTTGTAGGTCAACGTCTTGGTTCTTTTGTTGTATTCGAGAGCGGCTGCCCCCTGCGCCGATGAGGTTGTTCTAGGGATAGTGTTGTTGCTATTAATGGTGGCTTCAAACTTTACTATATCATTTTGGTCGGGTCCTGTCTCTTCACAAGAAACCATAGTCCCCATTAAAGTAGCACTCATTAACAAGATCGCAAATTGCTTAATCGTCTTTTTCATAATTTTTATTTGTTTGGTAATGATACCGAAAGATACGCTAAATCAGTTTTATAACCGTGAATACTCGGGTTGTTGTTTTAAAATTATAACAAAACTTTTTGCAAACGGTTTTAAATAAACGATTTATAAACTGTCACTTTTCAAATAATCCATAAATCATCTTTGCGTACAAATACTATTTCTCCGTTCCATATCACCCTGTTCCACTCGTCACGGTTGCCGATAATCGTCAATTTATTGCCTTTTTTGATTTTCTGTACCACCGGAGATGCCGAAGAAGGAAAAGAACGGACATAAGTTTCTTCTTTTTTAACGACTCCAGTCTGATAATTGTTGGGAATGTTAAGCAATCCAAAAAGGGCCATCAAATAAATCACCACTGCCCACTTATGTCTTCTTTGAATAAAATCGCCACTTTTTACCTTCAAAAACATTACAACGACTACGTAAAGCCCAAGGGTTAATAATAAAATAGGTATGTAACCGCCATACCTTCGGTAAAAAACAAGAAAGTAACTGAAATCATTAAAATTATACCCCTCCAAATTGTACTCGCTAGCCACCTGACTCATCTTTTCGAGCAACTTTATAGTTGGGGTTTTTTGAGTCAGAATACTAAGGTAGTAAAGACATTTGGCGGGGTCATTAGATTTTTCAGCAAGAAATGACAGCTTTAACAACAGGTTTGGATTGTACTTTTTAATGTTTTCAAAATATTTTTCATAAATATTTTGTGCCTCTGAGTACTTACCGATAGTAAACAGAGAATCAGCTAGATTAAGCTCCGACAACTGCCCTAAAACAGGGCCGTTTTTACCCAAAAAACAGGCTAATAGTCCAAAAAATATTACGTATTTGTTAACTGACGCTTGCATGATATGATTAAGAATTCTAATTTTGCATCGCAATTAAGGAAAAAGAATACACCTCTCCAACAAATTGTACGATTCTGTAGCTCAGCTGGTAGAGCAATACACTTTTAATGTATGGGTCCTGGGTTCGAATCCCAGCGGGATCACCAAAGTTCTTTTTTTTTATTAGTAATCGATTCTGTAGCTCAGCTGGTAGAGCAATACACTTTTAATGTATGGGTCCTGGGTTCGAATCCCAGCGGGATCACCATCTGTCCAGGTGGTGGAATTGGTAGACACGCTACTTTGAGGGGGTAGTGCCCATTTGGGTATAGGAGTTCGACTCTCCTTCTGGATACAAAAAAGCTGCATTTTCATTCGAAAGTGCAGCTTTTTTGTTTTTAATCGCCTTCATACAAATTTGAGAGCGATTAAATTTATACCCTACTCGTAGAAGAGCTCCTTGTTAAGTAACTCAACAATTGCATTGAAGTCTTCCTCGCGGTTGGCAAAGTCCATATCGTTGACATCTATTTCAATCAGCTTTCCGTGCTCATAGTTTTTCACAAAGCTGTCGTAATAGTTATTTAAGTTCTGCAGATACTCTAAAGATATATCTGTCTCAAAATCCCTCCCGCGTTTTTTAATCTGCTGAACAAGTTTTGGTATATCCGCTTTTAGGTATATTAGGAGGTCCGGGGCCGAAACCGTTTGAATAATTGATTCGAATAACATCAGGTAGCTCTCATAATCACGTTGGGTCATTATTCCTGATTCAATCAGATTACGGGCAAAAATGTAAGCATCTTCATAAATAGTACGGTCCTGAATAACCGTCGTGTAGGTCAATGACTTGATTTTTTGAACCTGAGCAAAACGACTGTTTAGAAAGTAAATTTGAAGGTTAAAAGCCCACCGTTCCATATCCTTGTAAAAGTCAGCCAAGTACGGATTCCCTTCAACCGCCTCGTACAAAACACCCCAACCGTAGTGTTCACCTAGCTTTTGGGTAAGTGTCGTTTTTCCAGCACCAATGTTTCCAATAATTGCAATGTGCATTGTCAAATAGTAAAAAGTGAAAATTAATTACAAAGATAAGTTCTTCGTGAATCAAAATGAATTACAGGAGCGCTACACAATTGAAGAGAAACTGAATGATGGTCCAAACCCATCCTATTTGTATCTTTGCACCGGAAAATAATTAGATTGCAAGAATGAAAGCTTGTCGGGTGATACTTTATTACAACTACGTTTCGATCGAGGATCCTGATACCTATCGAGACGAACACCATCTTTTCTGTATCCAGAATAATTTATTAGGACGTGTTATTGTGTCAAAAGAAGGCCTGAATGGGACGGTATCAGGGTTGACTGAGGATTGTGACGCCTACATGCAGTATATATACTCAGACGAACGATTTAAGGCTACCCAATTTAAAATTGAAGAGCATGACCAGCACGCCTTCAAAAAATTACATGTTAGAGTCAAAGATGAAATAGTCAACTCTGACCTACCGGTAAACCCAATAAAACGCACTGGAAAGCATCTCGACCCCGCTGATTTCAAAAAAATGATGCATGATGAGGATGTGGTTTTGATCGATATGCGTTCTAATTACGAGCACTCGGTTGGGCGGTTCAAAGGTGCCATTACCTTCGATATAGAGAACCTCCGGGAACTTCCGGAACATGTTCAAGAAATTGAACATTTAAGAGATAAGAAAATTATCACCTATTGTACGGGGGGTGTTAAATGCGAGAAAGCAAGTGCCTACCTGTTAGAAAGAGGGTTCGAAAACGTGTACCAACTTCATGGTGGTATAATACGGTATGGAGTTGAGGAAGGAGGAGAAGATTTTGACGGAAAGTGTTATGTATTTGACAATCGTGTGGCGGTTGAAGTAAATAAAGTAAACCCAGAGGTTATTTCGACATGCTACGTTTGCGGAGAGAAATGCGACCGAATGATTAATTGTGCAAATGCCAAATGTAATCGCCTCGGTCCTATCTGTGAAGAATGCAGCGAAAAGTTGGATGGTGCCTGTTCACCCGAATGTCAGGCACACCCTGCAAAGCGGCCGTACAACGGAACAGGCTCCTACGCCAGCAATAGTAATCACTACAATCCAGTTCAAGGATTTAGAAGTTTAAAGAAAAAGGTAAAGGTCTGACCCCTGTCCCACAAGATTTTGAACACTTTGGGTCATTATCCCTTTATCTTCACAAACAACACAATCTACTAAGAATGAATCTAACACCCAGTAACTCGTCAGAAAGTAAAAGACCCCTCATACTTGTAACAAACGATGACGGAATAACGTCATTAGGCATCCGAACACTGGTAGAAATAGCCCAAACAATCGGTGAAGTAGTGGTGGTAGCCCCAAATAGCCCACAGTCCGGAATGGGACACGCAATAACTATCGGGCAACCTCTCAGGCTGTATTCTACCGAATTATTTACTGAGGTAGATGAGTATGAATGCTCCGGAACCCCAGCTGATTGTGTAAAACTGGCCAAACACTATGTGTTAAAGGATCGATCCCCTGATTTGGTCGTTAGTGGTATTAATCACGGAAGTAATAGTTCCATTAGTATCCTGTATTCAGGCACGATGTCGGCCGCAATAGAAGCTGCCATCGAAGGGATACCAGCCATTGGCTTTTCACTATGTGACTACCGAGAAGACGCTTCCTTTGAACATGTAAAGGAGTATGTCCGCTCCATTATTTTGATGGCGCTGGAAAAAGGCATTCCCAAAGGGGTGGCATTGAATGTAAACTTCCCAAAGCTCTCGGAAGAACCTCTGAAAGGTATTAAAATTTGCCGGCAGGCAAATGCCAAATGGCAGGAGAAATTTGACTACCGCAAAGATCCGTACGGTCGCGGATATCTATGGATGGCTGGAGACTTCGTGAACTTTGACCACGACAAAGAGGACACCGATGAGTGGGCCCTTTCTCAAAATTATATATCGGTGGTACCATGTAAGTATGACCTTACCTCCTATGAGGCATTGGAATCTATCTCATCCTGGTCTAAGTAGGTAAAAATGATTTCATGAAAAGCGCATCAGATAGTGAAACCAAGTGAAATAATTCATACTGATTTAGATTATTTGAAGATATGGCAATCATAGGAAGTTTATTGAAAAGGGGAATTCGGTTTGGTAACCTGGTTGCGAACCGTAAAAAAATCCAACCATTCAAACAGCAAAAAAAGACCTTGTCAAAGTTGCTGGCCAAAGCACGATACACCCAGTTTGGGGAGACTTATGATTTTGAAACTGTTCTCAGTAGTTCTCTTTTTGGTGAGCCCAAGGAGTTCTACGAAAAGTACAAAAATAATGTACCGGTATATGATTACAATAAGATTTATAAAGAGTGGTGGTACAAACTATTAGAAGGTGAGAGGGACATAACCTGGCCTGGTACGATAAAGTATTTTGCGCTGAGTTCCGGTACCTCCGAGGCTTCCTCAAAGTACATACCCGTGACAAAGGCGATGTCAAAGTCGATGCAAAGGGCTAGTATACGTCAAATTTTAAGCCTTGGCAGATACAAGAATCTCCCCGATAAACTGTACGAAAAAGGTTTCCTCATGCTCGGAGGAAGTACTAATCTTATTGAAAAAGGAAATCATTTTGAAGGTGATTTGAGTGGTATCAACGCATCTCAGATTCCATTTTGGTTTAAGCCATACTATAAGCCCGGCGGAAAAATTGCGGCGGAAAAAGACTGGGCTCTCAAACTTGAAGAGATCACTTTACAGGCAAAAGATTGGGATATAGGCTTTATAGTAGGAGTACCAGCTTGGATTCAGCTGTTAATGGAAAAAGTTATCGATCATTATCAGCTTAATAATATTCACGAAATCTGGCCAAACCTGTTAGTTTTTGGGCATGGTGGCGTTTCGTTTGAGCCCTACAAGAAAGGATTCGAGCGCTTACTGGGCAAGCCTCTCATTTACATTGATACGTATCTAGCCTCGGAAGGCTTTTTGGCCTACCAAACCCGGCCAAGTGCCATTGGAATGCAATTGGTACTAGATAATGGAATCTTTTTCGAATTCGTACCCTTTAACGAGACCAACTTTAATTCGGACGGGGATATCATCGCCAACCCAGAAACTTTGATGATTGACGAAGTGGAGGAAGGAAAAGAATACGCCCTGCTAATCTCAACCTGCGCTGGTGCCTGGCGCTATCTCATCGGGGATACCGTTAAGTTCGTGGATAAAGAAAAAGCAGAAATCATCATCACCGGAAGGACTAAACACTTTCTAAGCATGTGCGGGGAGCACCTCTCCGTCGACAACATGAATAAAGCAATTGACCTAATCTCGAATCAGCTTGGGGTTACAGTGAAAGAGTTTACCGTTGCCGGGATATCTCATGAGTCAATGTTTGCCCATCACTGGTATATTGGCTGTGAGGAAGAAGTGGAAACTTCAATCATCAAGGACCTCATTGATAGTAAGCTAAACGAATTAAATGATGACTATGCTGTTGAACGTAGGCATGCTCTTAAAGATATTTTTATAACAATCTTGCCAAATAAAGCTTTTTACGGCTGGATGGAAACGAAGGGTAAGCTAGGTGGACAAAACAAATTCCCTCGGGTGATGAAAAAGAATCTGATCGGAGATTGGGAGACTTACCTCAAATTGAATGGCTACATCTAGTACCCGTAGAAAAATTACCTACCTTACTTAATGAAAGTAGAGTAGGCAATCTGGAAAGCAATAAGTATAAAAATGGCCCCAGTAATTTGATTAAATACTTTAACTGTTCTTGGGGTAAAAATCTTCTTTAAGCGGTAAGCAGAAAAGACTATTCCTGACTCTGTTAAAAATACGGAGAGAAGGCTTGCCACAAAAAATGCAATCACTTCGTTAAAATCATAATGCAGGGTCGAACGAATGTAAGTCGCAATGGTGACCCAGCTGATGAAGTTAACTGGATTGAGACCATTGAGTAAGAAACCAGTAGAGAAGTAGTATAGAAAATTCCCAAATCTTGTTTTTGGGTAGGCAACTTGTGGTTGTTTCCTAATTAAATTATTGACTCCCAAAATAAGGAGGAAGATTATTCCAGCGCCCGCCATCCATTTTTCAAAATTGTCGATATGGGGCAATAAGGTCGTACCAAAAATGGCAAAGAACACGAATATTGCGTCGCAGGCCAACACTCCGAATGCAATCTTTAAGCCCGACCGTACCCCATTATCTACACTATTCTGAACAAGAGAAAAAAACACGGTTCCGAACGTAAAACACAGTAAAATACCCGTAATTATTCCGTAAAAAGTAGCTCCCCACATATTAAACTCCTTTAAGTCGGGCCACCATCAAAATACCTGCTACCGTGAGTGAGTCGGTAATTTCAGAACGCATCACCATATCAACGGCTGCCCAAAGCGGTATTTTTTTTACCATCAATTCTTCGGTATCTTCTGGCTCCATTTCAAATTGACTTAAACCCTCGGCAATGTAGAGGAAACCTTCCTCGTCGGTTGCGGAATTTGACGTGTGAATTCGGGCGATTTTAGTCCATTTGTTAGCTACCAACCCCGTTTCTTCTTTAAGCTCACGTTTGGCGGCGTCTAATGGTTCTTCGTTGAGTGGCCCTCCACCCTCCGGTATCTCCCACGAATATTCATTTAGGGTATAGCGAAATTGTCCGACAAGATATACGTTATTGTCAGCATCCAAAGGAACTATCCCGATCGCTTTGTTCTTAAAACTAACCACACCGTAGATCCCCTCCTTTCCGGCTGGATTAATGACATCACGATGGTGAAGCTTTAACCAGGCATTTTCGTAGACCAATGTATCTGTGAGGGTCTCCCAATTGTTCTCAGTACTCATTGCAGCAGTATTCTTAGTAACTTTGTGACAATTGATTTAAAAAATAGAATGCAAATAAACCAAAATAAGCGTAAAATTCGATTGATATTGCTCTCTTTCGTTGCAAGTATCTTTTTGACTGGCATAAAATTCAGCGCCTATTATATCACAGGCTCCAACGCCATCCTGAGTGATGCCCTGGAATCAATCATTAATGTTTTTGCGAGTGGATTTGCCTGGTATAGCATTCAGCTTTCCGCTCAACCCAAAGACTCCAATCACCCCTATGGTCACGGTAAGATAGAGTTCTTTTCGGCCGGTTTTGAAGGGGCACTTATTATTATTGCCTCCTTGGTTATTATTATCGGAGCCATTACCCGCTTGCTGAACCCTTCGCCACTTGGTAACCTGCCCCTTGGTTCCGCGTTGATTTTTATAACAATCATAATCAATTCGGTCATTGGGTATGCACTGGTAACTGAGGGTAAAAAATATAACTCATTAGCTCTCAAGGCTGATGGGAAACATTTATTGTCTGATAGTGTCAGTAGTCTCCTGCTTATTGCCAGCGTATTTTTGGTCATAATTACAGGATTAGAATGGATTGATAGCGTAGCCTCCCTCCTTTTTGGGGTATTGATCGCCTACAACGGCTACAATCTAGTCAGGAAGTCAGTAGCTGGCCTAATGGATGAGAGCGACCTTGATCTGATGCATCAGGTAGTTGAAACTATCCGACAGAGTAAAAAGAGCCATTGGGTAGATGTCCATAATCTCCGGGTTCAGCAATACGGCTCTGACCTACACATTGACTGTCATCTGACCCTGCCCTATTACTGGGAGCTGCAAGATGCTCATCAGGCCGTTCACGAATTTGAGAATGTGCTGAAAGCAAATCAATCCGGGGAAACCGAAATTTTTGTTCACACCGACCCTTGCTTACCTGAATGCTGCTTCTTTTGCCGGATGGAAAACTGTCCGGTCCGATCCCACGATTTTCAACATGAAATTGACTGGGACGTCGTAAACCTCTCCAAAAATCAGAAATTATTTACAGAGGCACAACCCAAAATCCGTGAATGAGTACTTATATTAGCGTGCGTTTATTTAGATCTTTTTTTTAAATCTTTTTATTTCCTGAACCATGTCTCAATCAAGAAGAAAGTTTATGAAAGCCCTGGGTATTGGTGCCCTTGCTTCTACCTCTGTAACCGAAATTCTTGCTCAATCAACTAAGAAAAAATTATTCTTTGATATATCACTCGCCGAGTGGTCATTACACAAGGCCCTTTTCGCCAAGAAAATCACGAACTTAGATTTTCCCGAAATTGCTAAGAAAGAATTTGGTATTGAGATTGTTGAATATGTAAACCAGTTTTTTAAAGATAAAGCCGAAGATACTACCTACCTGAACGAACTCTTGAAACGCTGTAAAGATAATGGCGTAAAGAATCACCTGATCATGATTGATGGTGAAGGTGGTTTGGGTGAGCTAGACGATGCCACTCGTCTTAAAGCCATTGAAAACCATTACAAATGGGTGGAAGCCGCCAAATACCTTGGGTGTAAAACGATCCGGGTAAATGCTTTCGGCCGGGGTACTGCCGAGGAAGTCTCGGCTGCCGCTATTGACGGCTTAGGCCGTTTAGGTGAATTTGCATCTACCATGAAAATAAATGTTTTGGTAGAAAATCACGGAGGGTATTCGTCCAACGGACAATGGCTCTCGAACGTTATGAAGCAAGTGGCGCGTAATAATGTAGGTACCTTACCAGATTTTGGCAATTTCTGCATTGAGCGTAAGCCTAAATCTTGGGAATGCGAAGTTTCTTACGATCGGTACCAAGGCACCAAAGAACTAATGCCTTACGCGAAAGGAGCCAGCGCTAAGTCCTACGACTTCGACGAGAATGGCAATGTAATCGAGACAGACTACCAGAGGATTATGGAAATTGTGAAAGAAAGCGGTTTTAAGGGAATCGTAGGTATTGAATACGAAGGCAGCAATCTGGACGAGTACGAAGGAATCAGAAAAACCAAAGCTCTTTTGGAGAGAATTGGAGCTACCATGTAGTTTCTACTATATAAAACAGAAAAGGAGTAATCAGTTGGTTACTCCCTTTCTGTTTTATATAAAGTACTATTCTATTTCAATTTTCCTAAACCACCGTCAACTCCAATTACCTGACCGGTAATCCACCCAGCTTCATCGCTAACAAGATATGTCGCCGCAGCAGCAATATCAGACGTAGCACCAACGCGGCCTAAGGGGTGACGTTTGGCAGACGCTTCTTTCTTATCATCCGAAGACAGAAGATTAGAGGCCATCGGCGTATCTGTCAATGATGGCGCAACTACGTTAAATCGTATTTTTGACGGAGCGTATTCAGCGGCAAGGGCGATTGACAATCCCTGAATTCCTGCCTTGGCAGTAGAAATAGATGCGTGAAAACTTAAACCAGTATTGGCTGCTACACTACTAAAAAACACGACACTGGCCCCACCCGATTTCTTTAAGCGGTTCACATTGGGTTGCAATGCCGCAACTGCACCCAAAGTATTAATTTTCCAGTCATTCGTAAAATCATCGATCGATAACCGGCTGAATGGTTTTAGATTAATTGTCCCGGGACAGTAGATAAATCCGTGCAACTCCGACGGTAAAGTTTTGAATACAGAATCGTCGGGGTTCAAAGCGTCCCAAGATAGAAATTCAACATCCAGATCAGGCTTGTTTCTACCAGCGACAAAGACTTTACCTCCTTGCTTGATTATGGTTTTTGCAATTTCATGACCGATACCCGTACTCGCACCGATCACAAGAATATTTTTATCTTGGAATCTTAAAGACATATGTTTGTTGATGAAGTTTAAATATGTGTGAATAAAGAAAGGCGATAGACAAATTGCTATCGCCCGTTATAAATTACATTCCCAAGTAAGTCAGGAATTCCTTTTTCGTTTGTTCGTTTTCAAATTTACCACCATAATGAGAAGTGATGGTAGAACTAGACGTATCTTGCACTCCACGCGAGTGAACACACATGTGCTTAGCGTCAATAACCACTGCCACATCATCAGTTTTCAAAACCTCTCTCAATTCGTTGGCTATCTGAACCGTGAGACGCTCCTGTACCTGTGGGCGCTTGGAGTAATACTGCACAATCCGATTGAGTTTAGATAATCCAATAACTTTTCCACTCGAAATGTAGGCAACGTGTGCTTTGCCATAAATCGGGACAAAGTGATGCTCGCAGTTTGAGAATACAGTGATGTCTTTCTCAACCAACATCTGATTGTAGTTGTACTTATTCTCAAATAAGGTAATACCTGGTTTACTTCCTGGATTCATGCCACTGAATATCTCTTTCACGTACATCTTAGCTACGCGCTTGGGAGTACCTTTCAGACTATCGTCAGTTAAATCAAGACCCATAATTTCCATGATATGACGGAAATGTTTCTCGATAAGTTCTATTTTTATGTCATCATCCATTTCAAAGGCATCTACGCGCAACGGCGTATCGTAAGAGGTCATGATATGATCGTGACCAATTTCGTCCACATTATCGTTGGAGGCTGTATTTTCAGGCTGAGGGGTATTCAACATAATTCCGTTCTGTTTCATAAAGGCGAATTTTCAAATCAAAAACTGTATCAATTTTGTCACGCAAAATTTGATAAACAACAATAGATATATTTTCAGCTGATGGGTTCAGATCTTTGAATTCCTCAGTATCAAGATTTAAGTTTTTGTGATCGAATCGATCTAAAACGTGCATTTTAATCAAATCACTGAGGGCTTTCATATCGTATACATAGCCTGTTTCGGGATTTATTTCTCCCGTAACCTGAACGATCAGGTCGTAATTGTGTCCGTGGTAATTGTAGTTATTGCACTTTCCATACACACGTTCATTTTTTTCGTCGGTCCAATTCGGATTGTTAAGACGATGCGCGGCATTAAAGTGCTCCTTGCGGAACACCGATACCCGGGATTGAATCATGAACTATTGGGTTTAATTAAAAAAAAGGCTTAAATGTCGTTACAAAGTTTGTGTACAACACACTCAAGGCCGCCGTGTCTGGATTATGACACTTTGGATTATAAATGCATCAGTATAACGGGGTGCATTGCTACTTTGTTCAATGTTAATTAAAAATCATTAAACAAAGCCAGTAATTAAGGCTACTCCCATATCTCATAGACTTGGCTGTCAGTTCTTTATTGAAAACTATGCAACTAGACTAATATAATTAATAAGAAAATTTAATATTTGACTAGTTATAGATTAATTTGCGCCGATCTTATCTTTCTATCCTAATTTTCTTCGAATGAATAGACGAAATTTTATTCAAAAAGCAACAGCAGCCACTACCGTGACTGGTATCCTACCAAATCTATCTTTCAAAAACGCCGCGCCCCTAGACAAAGTTCGTTTAGGGTTTATTGGCGTTGGAATGCGAGGGCGCAACCACGTCGAACAAGCATTATTTCGTTCCGATGTTGAAATAAATGCGATTTGTGATATCGATCCTAATTCCATTACTTCTGCTCTCGACTTAATTAATAAGGCAGGACGCAAAAAACCTGCTTTATACACCTCAGGGGAGGAAGATTTCCTTAATATGGTAAAGAGAGACGACCTGGATGGCATCGTGATTGCTACTCCCTGGGAATGGCACGTCCCGATGGCCGTAGCAGTGATGAAAGACGGTAAGTACGCAGCAGTGGAGGTTTCTGCTACGGTAACCCTCCAAGAATCCTGGGATCTCATAGATGCGCACGAACAGACGGGATCGCACTGCATGATACTCGAGAATGTTTGTTATCGGCGCGACGTTATGGCCATTCTAAATATGATTCGCCAGCAAAAATTCGGCGAAATGCTTTACGCCCACTGTGGGTACCAACATGATCTCCGGGAGGTCAAATTTAACAATGGAAAACAGCCTTACGGTGGCGGAGTGGAGTTTGGGGCCAAGGGATATTCTGAGGCTAAATGGCGTACTCAACACTCCATAGATAGAAATGGCGACATCTATCCAACGCATGGGTTAGGGCCGGTTGGCCATTGGTTTGATATCAACCGGGGCAACTGTTTTACAACCCTGACGTCCACAGCTACCAAGTCCAGAGGACTCCACAAGCATATAGTTGACCAGGGAGGAGCCGATCATCCCAATGCCAAAGTAAAGTTTAAACTGGGTGATATTGTAACTACGGTAATCCAATGCCACAACGGTGAGAACATTGTGCTTATTCATGATACTAACTCGCCCCGCCCCTATTCCTTAGGATTTAGAGCCCAGGGCACAGAAGGAATCTGGATGAACGATGGTGATACCATTTATTTACAAAATGAGTCAGAAAAAAAGCATCAGTGGGAGAAAGCCGATCCCTACCTTGAAAAATATGACCATCCAGTTTGGAAAAATCATGCCGCCGCCGCTGAAAATGCTGGCCATGGTGGCATTGACTATTTTGTATTACGTGGGTTTATCGAAGCAATTAAAAATAAAGTAGCTCCTCCGATTGACGTATATGACACCGCCGTGTGGAGTGCCATTAGTCCCTTATCCGAATTATCCATTGCCCGCGGAGGTTCACCCGTAGAAATCCCCGATTTTACACGTGGGAAATGGAAGACAAATAAGCCTATATTTGGCCTCAACGGGGATTTTTAGACCCTTTTTTGCATTAATTCAACTTTCATTTTAAAAACTGAACCTCATAATGACTCAAAAGAAAGATAATTACCTGGGCCCCTTGGTCCTTATCGGCGTTCTATTTTTTATTCTTGGTTTTATAACATGGGTTAATGGCACCCTGATCACCTTTTTCAAAAAAGCATTTGGGCTTGATAACGCCAGCTCCTACCTCGTCACCTTCGCATTTTTCATTTCTTACACTTTGATGGCTATTCCCTCTTCGGAGGTATTAAAAAGGGTAGGATTTAAAAATGGTATGTCATTGGGATTACTCGTCATGGCTGTTGGAACAATCATCTTCGTTCCTGCCGCCAAAACTGCTTCCTATGGTATATTCCTGGTTGGTCTTTTTGCCATCGGTATTGGTCTGACCATTCTCCAAACCGCTATTAACCCCTATGTAACGATTTTAGGCCCGCGCGAAAGTGCCGCGGCCCGGATAAGTTTCATGGGTATAGCTAATAAAGGGGCTGGGATCATTAGTCAGGTAGTATTTGGAGGTCTTTTACTAGCCGGATCAACGGCCACCACCCAGGCAGAAGAGCTCGACAAGGTTGTAGGCCCCTACTTAACATTAACAGCTATTTTGATAGGACTAGCAGTACTCATCAAATTATCGAAAGGACTACCTGAAGTGGAAGAGGAAGAAGACAAACCCGTGTCAAAAGGGGATGTGACTAAATCCAGTATTTTCCAGTTCCCAAACCTGATTCTTGGGGTAGCGGCTTTATTCTGCTACGTTGGAGTAGAGGTAATCGCCGGCGACACCATTATTAGTTATGGGGTTGATCTTGGGTTTCCTGAAGAAGAAGCTCGCCTTTTTGGTACCTACACCTTGGTGGCCATGATGGTAGGATATGTAACGGGTATTGTTCTTATTCCGAAATTTGTTTCCCAGCAGATATGGTTAAAGCTTTCGGCGGTATTTGGCATATTGGTCACCATTGCTGCCATATTCTCTTCTGGTTTCACCTCCGTATTCTGCATAGCGTTACTTGGCCTAAGCAACGCCATCATGTGGGGTGCTATATGGCCGTTGGCAATTGATGGCCTTGGTAAATTCATTAAAACCGGGGCTGCATTACTGATAATGGGTATCTCAGGGGGGGCAATTCTACCTCTTGTCTATGGTGCTTTGGCTGATTCGATGGGAAGTACCCAAAACGCCTACGTTTTAATGATCCCCTTGTACTTATATGTGTACTACTACGCCGTTTGGGGACAGAAAAAGCGGATTTGGTAATTTACCACCTCTTTTGAGTACCCCCAAAATCATGAATTTGGGGCTTTCACTCTGAACAATTGAATTCACATGCTTGTTTGTATGGTAATAGAGAATGATTGCGGTATTTTTGTGCCGCAATCGTTTCTTGAATTACACTATTTACTTGTATGGAACCTATCTCACAATTAGCCGATACTTTATCTTCCAAGCTTTACTGCCCCTCACTTACCGAGTACAAACGTCGGAAATCTATTCGTGTAGACATTGGTGATCTCCCGATGGGCTCTGATTTTCCAATTCGAGTTCAATCCATGACAACTGTGGATACCATGGATACGGAAGGATCAATTGAAGAAGTGAAAAGAATGGTGGATGCCGGTTGTGAATATGTAAGAATTACGGCTCCCAGTGTAAAAGAAGCCCAAAACCTAGAAAACATTAAGAAAGGGCTTTTGAAAAGAGGCATTAGAGTACCCTTAATTGCCGATATTCACTTCACACCAAATGCGGCCGAACTAGCGGCCAGAATCGTTGAAAAGGTAAGAATTAATCCGGGCAACTACGCTGACCGAAAAAGGTTTGAGATCATCGACTACACCGATGACTCCTACGCAGCTGAGTTGGAACGTATCCGGGAGAAGTTTATCCCACTAGTGACTATTTGTAAAGAATACGGCACCGCTATGCGGATTGGTACCAATCACGGTTCACTGTCTGACCGGATTTTGAGCCGATATGGCGATACTCCGTTAGGCATGGTAGAATCTGCCTTGGAGTTTCTACGAATTTGCGAAGAACTGAATTACTTCAATATCGTCCTTTCCATGAAGTCAAGTAATACGCAGGTGATGGTAGAAGCCTACCGTCTACTTGTACAACGACTTGATGTCGAAGGTCTAAAACCATATCCTCTGCATTTAGGGGTCACCGAAGCAGGCGAAGCTGAAGATGGACGAATAAAATCCGCGGTTGGCATAGGCACACTACTAGAAGACGGACTTGGAGATACCGTAAGAGTATCATTGACGGAAGCCCCGGAAAATGAAGTCCCCGTGGCTAAGGCATTGATTGACCGATACACCCATCGTGGTGGTCACAACCCGATTGAACCAGTCACTTCGGTTCCAATTAATCCTTATCAATACATTAGAAGACACACCTACGAGGTATATAATATTGGTGCTCTAAATGTCCCGAGGGTCATTGCTGATTATTCTTCCATCCGGGTGGAAACGCACGAAGATCTACGGAGTGTGGGCCATTTTTTTCTTCCGGTACCTGATAAATGGAGAATGAATGATCAAGGAGTAGATTTTATTTACTCGGGTAATCAGCCCATTCAGTTCATGCTACCAAACGGTTTGAAAGAAATTGTCAACTACCATTATTGGCAGACCCATTCAGATCAAAACAATAAGTACCCGCTTTTATCAACCGAAGAATTCAAGACAAACTTGGACGAAAAGTTGCACCCGACCATGAATTTTGTAGAAGGTACTATCCATAGTTTTGATGAGTTATTTATCCAGGAAATAAAGGCGCGAAAAAATGTTGTGTTGATTCTTAGGTCCGACAATCTGCATGCTATGCCCGAGATGAGAAGATTCTTCTTCAAATTGGTTGAGCTCAATGTAGAAGTTCCTGTATTAATCAAACGTACCTACGCTGACAATGCCAGAGAAACACTCCCCCTCGATGCAGCCTCTGACATGGGCGGACTCTTTGTTGATGGTTTTGGTGATGGAGTACTGTTGAAAATTGACTTTCAGGAAACGCCCGATACAGAATACAAGTTAAAAACTGCCTCTGAGTTTAATTCAATTGGGTTCGGAATCCTGCAGGCAGCAAGAACCCGGATGTCCAAAACTGAATATATTTCATGCCCATCGTGCGGACGGACACTCTTTGATTTACAAGAAACCACTGCTATGATCCGCAAGCATACGGAGCACCTGAAAGGACTAAAAATTGGTATCATGGGGTGTATTGTCAATGGTCCCGGCGAGATGGCCGACGCTGACTATGGATATGTTGGTATGGGGAAAGATAAAATAGCCCTTTACCGGGGTCAACAGGTTGTAAAGCGTTCAGTAGCGGCAAGCAAGGCGGTTTCTGAACTAATAAAAATTATCCGGGAGGATGGCCGATGGATCGAGCCGGAATCCATCGAATTAACCTTGATGTAAACCAGATTTTTTAACTAAATTTTTAAAGAACAGATTATCAATGAGCAATATCAAACGGTATTTTCAATTAGGCGATGTATTTAATTATTTCATCAGGGTTTTTAAGAAAACTGATCCTAATGATCCAACCTCGTTCAACCTCAAAATGATGCACGGCATCAATCGTATTTCGATCGTGATGTTTTTATTTTGTGTCATTGTCATGATTATAAGAGCCATAATGCGATGAATATTGAAGAACTTCGCGACTTCTGTCTTCAACTACCCGGTGAAGTTACCGAGGACCATCCTTATGGTAATGATGTTCTTGTATTTCGGATTCGAAATAAAATATTTCTACTTACTCCGCTCGATGAAGAGCACGTTCAGTTTAATGTGAAGTGTGTTCCTGAAAAAGTTCAGGAACTACGAGAAAAGTATCCTTTTGTGAAACCGGGATACCATATGAACAAAAGCACATGGAATACCATAGTTGTTCAAAGCCCAGGTACGGTTCAACTTTATAAAGCCTGGATCAGAGATTCTTATGATTTAATCGTTGCGAGTCTTCCTGCCAAAGTACGGAAGGAACTATCTTCTATGTAATATATCTACTCAGCTGTCTAAAATGGAAATTGCCCTAGTCGTATTATTATTTATACCCTATCTGATTATTAAGTACTATACAACGGATCATGATACTCCGGCGGAAAAGGACAGAAAACGTTTCCAGGAAGGAATTCAGTTTTACGATTCTAAAAACTTTGAAGAGGCCTTCTACTACTTCGATCAACAAGTAAAAGCTTTCCCGAAGTCAGCCGTTGCCTATGGATACCGCGGGAAGTGTAATCTTCGCGATGAAAATTACTACTCCGCCGTTTATGATCTTTCTCAGGCCATAAGTTATGACAATACTCTCGCCGAGTGTTACCTCGACAAGGGCAAAGCTCATTATGCGCTTCAAGAATTTAAAGAGGCCTTCAAGGAGTTTGACAAAGCCGTGTGGTTTTTCCGCAATTCCAATCCAGAAGCGGTTAAATCCAGGGGGTTGGCTCGGTTGAGGATGCAACAATTTGTTCAATCAGAACGTGATTTTGTGAGAGCGGTAGAGTTGGGTGATGAAGATGCCCGGTTTATTCTATCACAAGCTCCATTCTACAAATCACCCATTACTAAATAAAGGCTTAGCGCCTTTGAAAGCGCAACCAATTCGGGTATCAAAGGCTTCTTACAAGGTTTTCAATTTTCACTGTTTCTGCTTGAGTAGTTCGGGCAATCGAGAGCGCCTTCTCTGCATTTTTTAGAGCCTCTAGCTTATTATTAGCTCTTTTGTAGGCAAAAGCCAACTCGTAGTAAAGTTCTACCTCATCCGTACTGTTGGTTTTGACCATATTCATGGCATTCCTAAACCAGTTCTGGGCAGAAGAGGCGTAGCCGGCGTCAGGGCTCTTTTCGTTAAAGTACCGCAAAATATAAAGGTAGTCTGTTACTTTAAGAGGCACCTGCGTTGTGTGATTATTAACTAAGTCAGTCGCCCTCGCCGGGGTTCCTTCCTTGAAGTAAGCATTGATTAAAGGTAGCAACACCCGGTTTCGGGCAACCTGAGGATCAATTTCACTCTTAACGAGGTAGTCACGCATTTGCAGAATCGTCTTACTATCGTAGGCACTGCCAAACCCACTGTATAAAGAGGACATCACAAGGTTTTCTGCCACACTTTTCACAATCGCTGGATCATACATTTTTTTGTAGATAGGTAAATTATTGATAAAGTACGTTCCCATAGGATTACTTATATCCATGAGCAATTTTTGGATGGCTACAAAGTTGGTTTCTGTGGTATAGCTACTTTGTGGTTGTTGGTTGGCGTATAGTTCCATTGCCTTTCTATTCATAGCTGTATCCATCGTAACCCTACTAAACATGGCGTAATCAATTAGAAATTGATTACTTTTTTCTCCACCAAGAAAACGTTGTTTCATTGAGGCAGCCCTTTGCTTTGGATCAAGCGCTAGCTTCCCCTGTTCAATGAGTTTGTCACTATTTGCTTCAATCACCCCAAGGTGCACCACATTTTTATTCTCGTCCAAATACAGCAAAAGCGGCAAGGAAGGAACAAATATTTTCCGTCCGAGAATAAAACTCTGGAACTCGGGCGAGTTGACCTCAATTTTATAACTAAGGAAATTCTGATTGTAGAAATCGCTTACCTTCTGTTCCTTGAAAATAGGTATAAAGCTTTGGCACACGTGGCAGGATTCTGAATACACTTCAAGAAAAATAGGCTTTCCTTGTGCCTTGGCCATTTCAAATGCTTTATCAACGTTGTTGGCATAAAAAATCACACCTTCCTGGGTAATTGGAATCAGATATGATGTCTCATTTGAGGTTGTATTTGCCGTTTCATTTCCGTTCTTGCCAGAACACGAATATAGTAATGCGGTAAGTACCAATAGGTAAGCAATCCTTGACATATAGCTAAATTTGAGAGTCGATCAAGAGTTATATTATTGCTCAGCCGCCTTTATTTCCTCATCTAGGGATTTGCTAAGCTGCTGACATAGGTTTTCGATACCGTCTGCCATTTTTTTATCGTTTGTCGCAGTCAGAAGTGTATCAGCGATGCCACTCATGATTTCGATATAAAATCTCTTCATATCAAAAACTTCCATCTCCTTGGTCCAAAGGTCTATTTTGAGCGTCCCTCGGTGGTAATGATCCCATACTGCAACGGCAATGGCGCGGGTATCGCTGATGCCTTCGTTAGGATTCTCGGTCGCATCCCAGAATATTTTATCAGGAACGTTCTGATTATCAAGCTCAACTGCAAAATTAATTTCAGATTTCTTCATCAGGGATAAATTATTGTTTGCACAAAAGTACGCACTACGGACGGGCCTGCCCAAATACTCGCCGTAAAATATCATTTACGCGGGCTGCAGGGTCCTGACGAATCTTCTTTTCTTCTTGGGCAATGAGGTAATATAGACCGTCCATCGCTTTTTGGGTGGCATACTGCTTCAAATCAGGATTCACTTTTTGTACGAATGGTAGTTTGTTGTAAGTATTCACCAGATCAGAATAATACCTGGTGGCCTGATTGATATTCAGCGTGCTATCTACTACCGGAAAGAAAGTAGTATACAATTCCTGATTGGTAGTACGTTGTAGGTACTCAGTAGCTGCATTATCAGAGCCTTTCAAAATACCCACTGCATCCGTAATGGTCATGGAGGTAATGGCTTTCACAAAGATTGGTTTCGATTTTTTGGCTGCATCCTCAGCCGCTCGGTTTAGAGACGTTATAAATTTATCTACTTCATTACCCAGCCCAATTTGACGTAATTTTTGTTCTACTTTTTGTGCATCCGGGGGGAAAACTACCTTAATAAATTCGTTTTTCAAGTAGCCGTCAATTTGCGAAGCCTGGGAGGATCCGTTACCGATTCCAACTTTCAGTGCTTCTTTGAGGCCGTTGGCGATCTCATTTTCGGAAAGTTGCCCGGTTTCTTCCTGAACTTTTTCAAGTACTTTTCCCAATTTTGTTTTATTAAACTGAGCTACTGACGAACATCCTGTAAACAAAAAAAATATCGGCACAATAAACCGTAATTTTGACATATTGTATGAGGGTTATATGAAACATTAACTACTAATCAAACGTAAACATTCCCGATAAATTTTACGTATTTTTGGGATAATCTAGGCATTTTTTCTGACTAACCCCTACCTATGAGTACTTCGATCAGAGCAGAAATCATGACCATTGGAGACGAAATTCTATTCGGTCAGATTACAGATACAAATACCCAATGGATCGGTTCTGAACTTACTTCTATTGGCATAAGGCCCATTCGTAAATTATCGGTTGGCGACAACCCGCAGGACATTCTCGACGCCTTAGGTGAGTTTTTCAAGAGAGCCGATCTTTTGATCATTACCGGTGGGCTTGGACCAACCAAGGATGATCTCACAAAACATACTCTATGTAAGTACTTTGATACTGAGTTGGCGATCAACGAAGATGCCCTTGAATTAATCACTTCCTTTTTTGAAAAAAGAGGAAGGGTCATGACAGAGTTAAATCGTCAGCAGGCAGCTGTACCACTAAACTGCACCTACCTTAGAAATGACTGGGGTACTGCTCCCGGAATGTGGTTTGAAAGAGATGGGAAAATAGTAGTTTCGTTACCGGGTGTCCCGCACGAAATGAAAAACCTTATGACCTACCGGGTAATTCCACTATTGAACGGCTTTTTCGATACTCCGGTTATTCAACACAAGATTATCCGTACCATCGGAATTGGGGAAAGCTTCCTGGCAGAGTTAATAGAAAACTGGGAAGATAACCTACCCGCTCATATCAAACTAGCCTACCTACCCCACTTTGGCCAAGTCAAATTAAGGCTGACAGCCACCGGGGAATCCTTCGAAGTACTATCAAATGACATCAGCGAACAGGTGGCTGCCGTCATGCCGCTGATCAGTAAATATATTTTTGGATATGACGGTGATGAACTAGAATCTGTCGTCGGAAAAATACTTATCGATCAAAATGCAACGTTAAGTACCGCTGAAAGCTGTACTGGTGGGTTTGTAGCGCATAAAATTACGAGTATCCCAGGTTCCTCTGCCTACTTTTTGGGCTCAGTGGTCGCTTATGACAACGAAGTTAAGAAAAATACTTTAGGAGTTTCTGATGAGGTACTCCAAGAGTTTGGAGCAGTGAGTGAGCAAGCCGTAGTAGCGATGGCTGAAGGTGTACGGAAACGAATGAATAGTACCTACAGCATTGCCACCAGTGGAGTGGCTGGCCCGGGCGGTGGAACCCCAGAAAAACCCGTTGGCACAGTTTGGATCGCTTGTGCTACTCCTGGGGAAACTCATTCCCGACTTTTGAAACTAACTAACCACCGTCCAGTTAACGTTGAGCTAACCTCAACGTACGTACTTGATTTATTAAGGAAAAGTATTCTTCAGACCATTGAGATTTGAGAATACTGCATCTTCAAACTTAAAAATTCCATGAAAGTAGTAGATATGGTTATGCCCCAAATGGGCGAAGGTATCATTGAGTGTACCGTGTTAAACTGGCTTAAAAACATTGGCGATAGCATTGATGCGGATGATTCCGTCTTGGAAGTTGCCACCGATAAAGTAGATACCGAAGTACCTTCACCCCATTCGGGAAAATTAGTTGAATTACTCGTTAAAGAAGGAGATGTCATTACTATTGGATCCGCGGTAGCCCGTATCGAGATTTTCGGTGAGGCAGAAAAACCGTCTGATAACGGGACGCCCGATGCCCATTCTACTATTGCTAATGAATTGGAAACTGTTGTGCCATCCTATGGACTACCTACTTTAAGCCAGGAAACCACAGCGGGCATTACCTCAGAAGATGAAACAAACAGCGGCTTCTTTTCTCCCCTTGTTCTAAGTATTGCCAAAGAGGAAGGCATTAGTATGAATGAGCTACGCCAAATTGAAGGTAGCGGGGCAGAACGAAGAGTGACAAAGAAGGACATTATCCAATACGTTAAAACAAGAACTACAACACCATCACCAGTAACGCAAAACCAAATAAAGAGTACTGAAAAACCTGGTCCTACTGCGCCGAGGGTCGCTTCTGGGAATGTGGAGATCATTGAAATGGACCGCATGCGTAAAATGATTTCGCAGCGCATGTTGGAATCGAAACAGACCTCAGCGCACGTTACTTCCTTCATCGAGACCGACATGACTAACATTGTTTTATGGAGAAATAACGTTAAAAATGACTTTAAGAAGCAAAATAACGATTCTATAACTTTTACGCCAATTCTGATCGAGGCCGTTATAAAAGCAATTAAAGAATACCCCCTCATCAACGTATCGGTCGAAGGTGATAAATTACTGGTTAAGAAAAATATCAATATTGGTATGGCAGTAGCTCTACCCAATGGTAACCTGATTGTCCCGGTGATTCATCAGGCGGACCAGTATAGTTTGATCGGACTAGCCAAAAGAGTCAATGATTTGGCCAAAAGATCCCGTGAAAATAAACTCAAAGCAGAGGATTTAGTAGGCGGCACATACACCATCTCTAATATCGGCACATTTGGTAATATCATGGGTACGCCTATTATATTACAACCACAGGTCGCCATTATGGCCTTTGGTGCTATCCAGAAAAAACCAGCCGTTATTGAAACTCCCCAAGGTGACCTCCTTGGTATTCGGCACAAGATGTTTATTTCACACTCCTATGATCATCGGGTGGTCGATGGATCCCTCGGAGGGATGTTCTTAAAGAGAGTTTCTGACCATTTAGAAAGTTTTGACCTAAACCGCGCAATTTTATAATGATGGTACGAATTACCCTTGATATGGATGATGTAATGGCAGATACTAATGGTAAACTGATCGATATCGTATTGAATGAATTCAACACGAATCACTCCCGAGAGGATTTTCGCAAAAAATCCTTCAAGGAACTACTTCATCCAAAACAGCAAAAGAAACTACATACCTATATCCAACAGCCAGGATTTTTTAAGAATATTCCCGTGATGCAGGGTGCGGTCGAAACTGTAACCGAGCTTGCCAACTATTACGAAATATACATTGCTACCGCAGCCATGGAGTTTCCTAATTCATTCCGGGAGAAATATGATTGGCTACAAAAGCATTTCCCCTTTATTCCTTGGAACAATGTCGTTTTCTGCGGCGATAAAAGTGTCATCGCCTCTGACTACCTCATCGACGATCACATCAAGAATCTGGTTAGTTTCAGGGGAAAAGGTATTCTCTTCTCGGCACCACAAAATCTAAAAGAAACTAGTTACCAACGGGTTAATAACTGGGCTGAGATCGGAGACCTCTTTTTACCTAAGACATGAACTTACTACTAATTGAAGACGAGCCAAAGACCCTACAATCCCTGAAACAAGGGTTGGAGGAAAATGGCTATCAGGTTGATATTGCCTATGATGGGTTGATCGGTAAACAACTAGCATTACGAAATCATTATCATCTGATAGTGAGTGACATTATAATTCCGGGCATAAACGGGGTTGAGCTTTGCAGACAGCTTAGAGCCGTAGGTAACCAAACTCCCATACTCATGCTGACTGCCTTGGGTACTACGGATGATAAAGTCATTGGTTTCGATGCAGGGGCCGACGACTATCTGGTCAAACCGTTCGAGTTTAAAGAACTATTAGCAAGAGTCAGGGCGCTAACCAAACGGGGCGGCGTAGTCAACCAAACGGCCAATACCTTCACTTTCGCCGATCTGGAAGTGAATTTTGACGCCAAAACGGTGCACAGGTCCGGAAAGAAAATTGAACTAACGGCCCGTGAGTTTAACCTTTTGGTATACTTAATCAGAAATCAGGGTCGTGTTATATCAAAGGCCGAAATTGCCGAACAGGTTTGGGAAATTGATTTTGATACGGGTACTAATATTATTGAAGTGTATGTAAATTACCTTCGAAAAAAAATCGATAAGGATTTTCCAACCAAATTGATACATACCCAATTTGGTATGGGATATGTTTTAAAGACAGAATAGAGGTAACAATGCAAATACGTACCCGACTAACTATCCAATTTACGCTGTTGGTCAGTAGCATCTTACTGGTGTCGTTTCTTGCAATCTACTATTTTACCAATATTTATACCGTCGAAGATTTCTACGACCGGCTGCGCTCCAAGGCACTATCTACCGCTGAGCTATTGTTAAAGGTCCGGCAGGTAGACACCGAACTCTTGAAAGTGTTCGATAAATCTAATCGAGACTTGATTTTTAACGAGAATGTCCTGATTTTCGACGAACGTAACCGGTTGATCTACACAAATACCGATTCCCTTTCAATTCATATATCGAACTATTGGCTAAACGAGATCAGACGAGCCGATCAGATAAGGTACAAGGATGGTGAATATAACGTAGTAGGAATCTACTACAAATACCCTTTCAACAAAGCCGTGGTAATATTGGGCGCTTTGGATCTTTATGGTAAGGCTAACCTGAATAACCTTCGAACGATGCTGGCCATTATATTCTTCGTCGTTACCTCCATCGTGGCATTCGCCGGTTGGTTGTTCTCAAAACGTGCATTGTTACCAATTTCGAAAGTAATGAACGAGGTGGAAGCTATGTTGCCACAAAAGCTGGATACTCGTTTAGCAGTACCAAATCAACAGGATGAAATTGGACGATTGACCACTACTTTCAATAAGCTATTAGATCGCATTGAAAATGCCTTTCGTATCCAAAAAACATTCGTGGCTAACGTATCGCACGAATTAAAGAATCCGTTGACCAAAATTAGTTCCCAATTAGAGGTCAGTTTGCTCAAAGAAAGATCAAAAGATGAATATCAATCGACGATTTATTCAGTTCTAGAAGATGTTCAAGAGCTATCACAACTATCAAACAGCCTATTAGAGCTAGCGAAAGTGAGTGAAAATCAACGTGAAATGTTAACAGACCGGGTAAGAATAGATGAGATTCTTTGGGATACTCGCAAGAATTTAGCGCAGTCTAACCGAACCTATAAGATTATTTACGAAATAGATGAACTTCCCGAAGACGATACCTGGCTCGAAATCATAGGGAATCCCACCCTACTGAAAACTGCCTTCATAAATTTGATGGAGAACGCCTGCAAGTTTTCGAATGATTCCACGGTGAATGTTGGATTAATTGCCAACGCAAAAAGTATTGTAATTGAGTTTGTCGATAACGGAAAAGGAGTGACCGAAGAAGACCAGATTATGATTTTTCAACCATTTTACCGAGGTGTAAACACGGCTAACGTAAAAGGATCCGGAATTGGACTTTCTCTGGTAGAGCGGATCATTAAACTTCATAACGGGACCATTGCCATTAAGCCAAACTATCCCTCAGGAACTAAGTTTATTTTAGAATTTATTAGGCTCTAAGGAAATTATAATTTTATATTAACCCCATTTTAAGTAGTTGTTGCTTTATTTGTATGATTAGTAAGTGTCGAAACTCTTGATAATTACTTAAAGATTTTGTTTCATTTTTTGTGGTGTTAATATATAAAAAGGCAGGTGTTTATAACATCTGCCTTTTTTCTGTTTTAAAAAAATGGGGGGCTGTTCTTGCGAACAGCCCCCCATTTTTTTGTCTCTCCCTTTTTACGATTTCTTTCGAATCTGAATAACTTTTAATTTATCCAATAGTATAATAAAAGGATAGGTAGGGTCAAACTCATACCATTTAGAACCAAAATTTAAACTGTTGGGTTTCTTGTGGTGATTATTCTGAAAAAGCTCACCCATCATTAATACGTCAAAAATTAATGAATTTTTAGACTTGTCGTGGTTATCGAAATTTTGATAACCATACTTATGGCCACTCCAATTAACGATAGCACCGTGGATTGGTCCCATCAGAAAATGAATGGGTAAAAGGAAGAAAAAAGCCCAGTGCATGTCGAGATACATGTATGCAACTATATAAAAGGCGCTATATAATATGATCCAGCCTAGGCGTGAGACCCAAGAGTCGCCCAGCTTCTCAATAAAATTCCACTCGGGATAATTTCGCTCAAATTGTGTTTCAATTGCCCGCTTTCTACTCAAAACGGCATTGTAAATATCCTTTGTCTCCCACATCATAGTAAAGACGTTTTTTGTATGGTGGGGTGAGTGAGGGTCTTTCTCTGTATCACTGAACGCGTGGTGCATCCGGTGCAAGATGGCATAAGCCCGAGGACTCAAGTAGGATGAACCTTGGGATAAATAGGTTAGTAAGTAAAAAAACTTTTCCCAAAATCTGTTCATTTTGAACATCTTATGGGCTGAATAACGGTGCAGGAAAAATGTTTGGCAAAAAAGTGAGAGATACCAATGCCCTACGAATGCGGTAATAACAGCGAACATAAACTAAGGATGAATTAAAAAGTCAAGAAATATAAATCAAAAATAATAGATAAAATTAACAAATCAACGGTAGATAACATCAGAAAGCCGTGGTAGCATAATTCAATAAATTCGCACCCATTTTCAATGCTAGTAGCCTAACATCCTCCGGGTCATTGTAAACACTTTGGTCTTCCCAACCATTTCCAAGATCACATTCAAATGAGTAAAAACAAATTAACCTTCCTTGATATATCAAACCAAAACCTTGGGGTGGTTTCTCATCATGAAGGTGTACTTTGGGTAGACCGTTAGGGAATTTGAATTTTTGATTGTAAATCGGATGATTAAACGGAAGTTCCACAAAATTCAATTCCGGAAAGACCTTCTTTATTTCCCGACGAATAAATTGATCAAGTCCATAATTATCATCAATGTGCAGAAATCCGCCCGCTAATAAGTAATTACGAAGATTCTTTGCCTCTGATTCAGTGAATACAACGTTTCCGTGCCCAGTCAAATGCACAAAAGGATATTGATAAATATCTGAACTACCAACTTCTACAATATCTTCTTCCGGATAAATATTCATCTTAAGTTGAGTATTGCAGAATTTAATGAGGTTAGGCAGTGATGTTTTATTTGCGTACCAATCTCCCCCACCTTCGTATTTGAGCTTGGCTATTTTATAAGATGACTGCGAGTAACTGGCTTGATTAACAGTGAAAAGAATCAGGAAAGAGAGAAATGTTTTTTTTGTCATTACTAAATACTACTATATGTTTAGGATTAATGTACTGTACCCTACTAAAATGAAAGGATTAAATGGGAAAATCGGATTTTTGTAGTTCCTCAACAACAAATCTCCTTTTTTCCCATGAAGCAGAGCCTCATCGACGAAATTACGAAAGTTCTAAAAAGA
>Ga0209284_10000298_pt1 | contig 81725 bp, 83 predicted proteins | sample FRY03_FD_187211 | JGI IMG/M metagenome (GOLD analysis project Ga0209284, IMG submission 187211) | Freshwater microbial communities from Lake Fryxell liftoff mats and glacier meltwater in Antarctica - FRY-03 (SPAdes) (version 2) | ecosystem: Environmental > Aquatic > Freshwater > Ice > Glacier... | reverse complement strand
CCCGCCTTCGCTGGAATAACGGCGCGCCACCGCCGCCGCCAGGCCGGAGCCCCCACCAGTTGTCAGCAATACCTTGCCGGAAAAACGTTGTGCCATGTGTGCTCCTTGTTCATCGATAAGAATGGAAAAACCGGCTGCCGATGCGGACGTAGGCCCCCTTCAGCGATCCTGGCTGGCGAAGAACTGCAGCAACGCATGCGCCGTCTGCGGCGCAGCATGTTCGGGAAACCAGTGCCCGCCCGGCACGGTGCCAACGCGCAAATCGGCACAGCGCGCGCGCCACGTGGCCTCGATGTCCATCAACGTGCGCATCAGGCCATCAGCGCCCCAGAGCGCCAGCGTCGGACAGGCCAGCTTGACCTGCAGATCCGCCTCGTCATGGACCAGGTCGATGCTGGCGCCGGCACGGTAATCGCAGCAGGACGCGTGGATCATCGCCGGATCGCGCCAGCATCGCCGGTACTCTGCCAGCATGCCGGGATCGAAAGTGTTCAGGCCCTTGCCGCCCACGGCGACCAGGCAACTCTCGAAATAGTAGTCCGGGTCGGCACCGATCAGGCGCTCGGGATAGGGCGCCGGAAGCGGCAGGAAATACCACTGCCAGTAGGTCGACGCGATCTTCTTGTTGGTCTGGTGGTACAGGGCATGGGTGGGCACCAGGTCGAGCACCGAGAGCGAGCGCACCTGTTGCGGCCAGTCCAGCGCCATGCGATGCGCCACGCGGCCACCACGGTCGTGCCCCACCACATGAAACCGCGTGTGGCCCAGGCTGCGCATCAGGGCCACCTGGTCGGCCGCCATCGCGCGAAACGCATAGTTGGAATGATCGGGAAGGCCCGCCGGTTTTGACGAGTCGCCATAACCGCGCAGGTCCGCGCAGACCACCGTGTGGTCGGCGGCCAGCAAGGGCGCCAGCAATGCCCATTCGGCCAAGGTCTGGGGATAACCGTGCAGCAGCAGCACCGGATCGCCCCGGCCGGCGAATACGCAGTTGATCGTGACCTCGCCCACATCGACTCTGCGGCGCTCGAACCCGTTGAACAGGTCGATACCGTTCGCGCCGGTGTTCATGCCAAGGTCGAACGAAACATCAGTCGCCGGTTCTCGGGCAGATCCAGCGCCGCGAAGTCGTAGTCGATCGGCGCGTAATGCATCACGCAGCGGTTGTCCCAAAAAATGATGTCGCCCGGCATCCAGCGGTGGCGGTAGGTGTGGGCTGGTCGCGCGCTGAGCCAGAACAGGTAGTCCAGCACCGGCGCGCTGTCGGCCACGCTCCACCCCTCGAAATGATCGACCATCTGTTCGCTGACAAACAGCGCCTGGCGGCCAGTGTCTTCGTGCTGGCGCAGCACCGGATGAAAGATACCCGCCAACTGCTGCAATTCGCCCTCCTGCACACTGGCAAACGGCTTGCGTCCGGTCATGGCCAGCGTGCGCGAACTGAACAGGGAGTGGAACGCGCGCAGACTCTCCAGCGTGCCGCGCATCCCGTCCGACAACGCCTCGCAGGCCTGGTACATGTTGGCAAACATGGTGTCGCCGCCGTGCTGCGGTGCATGTACGCAACGCAGCAAGGAGGCCCGCGCGGGCACCGGCAGGAAGGATTGGTCGGAGTGCCATTGCTGCGCAGCGTTCTCCGTCTCCGAGCGTTTTCCGTCGGTCTTGATATTGGTGACGGTGAACAGGTCCGGATACCCCGGCGGTGCGTGCCGGCCCAGCAGCCCGGTCTTGGCCAGCAGCCCGAAGCGGCGGGTGAAGTTCAGATGCTGATCGTGGTCCAGATGCTGGTTGCGAAACAGCAGGATGCCGCGCTCGCCCAGCAGTTGCCACAGGCTGCGGATCGTCGACTCCGGGATGTCGGCGCTGCGCTGCAGGTCCAGGCCCAGGATCTCGCTGCCGGTGCGCCACGACAAGGGACGAACCTCACATCCGCCCGGCAGCGTGTCCGTGCGGAGCGCAGTCTCAACAGCCTCCATCGCAGTTGCCATCGCTGCCTCAGGCCAACGTGGAGCGGAACATGAGCCGGTGGTTGTCGGGCCTGTCCATACCCGAGAAGTCGTAATCCAGCGGCGCATAGTGTTGCGTGCAGCGGTTGTCCCAGGCGATCAGGTCACCCGGTTGCCAACGATGCCGGTAGGTATTCGCGGGATGTTCGATCAGCCGGCACAGGTAATCGATCAGCGGCTTGCTTTCGGCAACCGTCCAACCATCGAAATGGTCCACCATCTGGTCACTGATGTACAAGCCCTTGCGCCCGGTGTCCGGATGCCTCAGCACCACCGGATGGAACGTACCTTCGACGCGCGCCGCCTCCTTGTCGTCCATGGGCTTGCGGTGGGCCATCACTAGGCAACGGGTATTGAACAGCGTGTGAAAGGCGCGCAGCGAATCGAGCGTGGTCTTCAGCCCGTCGGACAAACTGTCGTAGACCGCGTGCATGCTGGAGAACATGGTGTCGCCACCGTTTTGCGGCGCGATCTCGCAGCGCAACATCGAGGCCCGCGCCGGCACCGGGAGAAAGGACTGGTCGGTATGCCACTGCTGCGCGGCATTTTCAGTTTCCGAGCGCACACCGTTCGACTTCATGTTGGTGACCGTGAACAGATCCGGGTATCCCGGCGGCGCATAACGGCTCGTCATGCCGGTCTCGGCCAGCGGGCCGAATCGGCGCGTGAACGCCAGATGCTGGTCGTGGTTCAGGCCCTGGCGCCGGAACAGCAGGATGCCGCGCTCACCGAGCAGGCGCCATAACGCCGCGATGGTCGCCTCTGACATCTCTTCGCTGCGCTTGAGATCGAGCCCGATCACCTCGGAGCCGAGGCGCCAGGAGATGGGTCGCGACTCGAAACCGACGCCTGCGTCGGTAACAGACACGACATGGGATTCTTGAACTGCTTGCACGATGATGCTCCTTGAAAGCCAATTAATTGGCTTGGCGCGCAATCACGCGATTGCCGTCGAAGTTGTCCCGGCCCTTGCGCCGAATCAGGTCCCAGGTCACATCCAGATAGTTGGCCCGCGCCAGAACGGATTGCATCTCGGATACCAGGTGTTCCGGCATCACCGGTGTTTCTGTCGGTAACGTGACGTCTAGTCGCGCGGCGTAATCGAACGTCACATGCAAGGCGGACGCGGTGGCAAGGTCCTTGCCGAACGTGATTGCACCGTGCCAGGGAATGATGATCGCGATGTCATGATCCTTCAGCGCGGGCCCGATCGCCGAAAAGTCATCGCTGGGGCTGACGCAGGTGCGCTTGTCGAAATACGTACACAGGTTGTGAAGGTTGCGCACCGGTCGACCGGAGGCCGACTGGGCCGTGGCCCAGAACCCATGCGTGTGGACGATCGCATTGACATCCTCGCGCTGCTTGAAGATGCCGTGGTGGAAGGTCTGCCCGAGGCTGACCATGGTCTCGCATTCCAGCACATTGCCGTCGAAGTCGAGCAGCGCGATGTCCTGCAGTCGCATCTCCTCGAAGGTCCGGTCGAAGGCGTTGATGTAGAACATGCGCTTACCTGGCACGCGCATGGACACATGGCCACCGATGTTCGGGCCCAGCCCGTATGCGGCAAGGCCGCGGACCGCCTCCAGAACCTGTTCACGGATACCGTTGTCGCTCATGGTTGCATCTCCTGAACTTCTGCGCCTGCCGCAAACTACGCGGTCGGCTTCTGGACCGACTTGGCCTGCCCCAGATAATGGGCGATGACGTCGGGGTCCTGCGCCAACTCGCCACTGGGGCCCTGATGGACGACCTTGCCCTGTTCAAGCACGTAGGCATGGTTGGTGGAGCGCAGAGCCGCGCGCGCGTTTTGCTCCACCAGCAGGATGGTCAGGCCTTCCTTGTTGAGCTCACGCAGCGCGCCAAGCACCTGCTGGGCCAGCAGTGGCGCCAAGCCCAGGCTCGGTTCGTCGAGCAGCAGCACCCGCGGCCCGCCCATCAGTGCCCGGCCGATGGCCAGCATCTGCTGCTGACCACCCGACAAGGAGCCCGCGCGTTGCTGGCCACGCTCCTCCAGGATCGGAAACAGCTTGTAGATGCGACGCAAGTCGTGCGTGGGCTTGCGGTCGTGCAAGGCAGTGACGCCGAGTTGCAGGTTCTCGAGCACCGTGAGTTCGCCCAGGATCTGGCGCCCCTCGGGCACCTGGAGCAAGCCGGCACGGGAAATGCGGAACGCGGCGTCGCCAGTGATGTCGCGACCCTCGAGCGTGATCGCGCCGCTCGACGTACCCAGCAGACCGCTGATGCAGTTGAGCAGCGTCGATTTGCCGGCGCCATTGGGGCCGATGATCGCCACCATATCGCCCTCGCCCACCTTGATGGATACGCCGTGCAGCACCTCGTTGCCGCTGTAACCCGCATGCAGGTCGGATATCTCAAGCATCTTCGAATTCCCCAAGATAGGCCTTGACGACAACCGGATCATTAACCACCTCTTCGGCACTGCCCTGGGCGATCAACTCGCCGCTGTCTAGCACATAGACGTAATCACACAGATTGGTCACGAAACGCATGTTGTGCTCGATCAGCAGCACGGCCATGCCCTTGCCATCAGTGGCCAGGGAGCGGAAGATCTCACCCAGTTTCGCAGCCTCGACGTCGTTGATGCCGGCGACCGGTTCGTCGAGCAGCAACACTTCAGGCTTGAGCGCCAGCGCGCGCATCATCTCGACCCGGCGCTGGTCGCCATACGACAAGGCGCCTGCCGGGTAGTCGGCATAACGCGTCATGCCGAAGCGATCGAGCAGCACATAAACCTCGTCGCGGAAACGCGCCGTTTCGGCGCGCGAAGACGGCAGTCCGAACATCTGCGCCAGCAGCGAGGTGGACTGCAGTCGGTACATGCCGATCATCACGTTGGCCACCACGGTAGCGTCAGGCAGCAGGCGGATGGTCTGGTAGGTGCGTGCCAGACCGGCTCGCGCAACCTCATGCCGTGGTGCTTCGGTCAGGTCGATGTCGCCGAACTTGATGCTGCCTTCGCTGAGCTTGTAGACGCCAGTGATCAGGTTGACGACCGTCGTTTTACCGGCGCCGTTGGGCCCGATCAGGCCGGTGATCTTGCCGCGGGCGATTTCCATGTCGAATGGGGATACGGCTTGCAAGCCACCGAAGCGCTTGCCAACCCCTTTGAGTACCAGTGCGCTCATGACGTTGCCTTTGAGGCGACCATGCCCGAGCGGCCCAGGCGCCGGTTGCGCACCGCCATGACGATGCTGTCGAAGACACCGAACGGCAGATATGCCATGACCACCACCAGCAGCAGGCCATAGACCGCTTGCCGGTACTGAGCCAACGGCCGGAAGATCTCGGGCAGCAGCACCAGGATGGTGACGCCAACCAGCGGACCGAATACCGTTCTGCGCCCTCCAAGCACCACCGCCGACAAAGTGGCGATCAGGATGCCGAATCCGAACTGCTCTGCCGTCAGGCTGAAGTTGCGCAACGCGTCCAGACCGCCGAACAGGCCAGCGATCGCACCGGACAGCGCGAACGACAACACATGGTATTTGGTCGGATTGACGCCCAGCGACGCGGCGACCGGCGCGTCCTGGCGCATCGCATCGAAGGCCCGCCCTATGCCGCCCTGACCCAGGATGATCAGCAGCGCCATGGTGCCGACCATGGCGAAGAACAACATCCACGGCGTCACCACCCGCGGTATGTTGTGAAGGCCCAGGGGACCGCCGGTCAGGTGCTCGAAATACAGGATCAGGGCCACCAGGATCTCGACGAATGCCAGTGAGGCAATCGCCTGGTAGACACCCCGCAGGCGCGCCAGCGGCATGGCCAGCAGCAATCCGCACAGCAGGCCCAGCAAGGTACCGAGGGCGACCGCAATCGCCGGGTGGATGCCGTGCGAGACCGTCAGTATGGCGGCGCAGTAGGCGCCCAATGCGGCAAATCCCGATGTGGCGACTGAAAAAGTTCCGGCGCGAAAGACGATCGCCTGGCTCAGGGCGTAGCCCGTGCCAATGAAGATCAACTCGAGCAACGGCAGGTGGGGAGCGAAAAATTCCATCATGACATGTGTGCCCTGCGCCTAGACGCGTTTGGTCGGGGATTCCGGCATGCTCTGCGCGAACAGACCATCCGGACGCACCATCAAAATCACGAACAGCAGCAGGAAGATCACGGCATCCACCAGCAAGGACGGCAGGTAGGCAGCGGACAGCGACTGCAACAAACCCAGCACCAGGCCACCGACCAGCGCCCCCGGCACACTACCGAGACCGCCCAGGATGATGGCAACAAAGGCCTTGAGCAGGAACGGCTCGCCCATCAGGAACTGCACCGAGTTGAAAGCCAGCCCGACCATCACGCCCGCGGCTCCCGCCAGGGCTCCCGACAGAAAAAACGTCTGGTAGAAAATGGCATTGGGGTTGACACCCAGCAACTGTGCCGCGCGGTAGTTCCCGGCGACGGCTCTGATCTGCCTGCCCTGCGCGGTCCGGTACAGGTAGAAAGCCAGCAGCCCGACCCCGACTACCGCCACGCCGAGCATCAGCAATTGCAGCATGGTCACGCGCAGGCCCAGTATCACCATGGCGTCCGGCGACACGGTGCCAAACGGGAAGCGCATGGTCTCGGTCTTGGACACGTACTGCCCGATACTGAGCACGATCAATCCTGCACCGATGCTCGATATGATCGATGCCAATTCCGCATCGGCCAGCGCGAGCTTGCGCAGCGGCTTAAACGCGATCACCTCGACCAGGATGGACACCAGGCCGGCGCCGACCATCGCCACGGGCAATGCGACCCAGAGCGGCATGCCCGCACGCACCGTGTACAGACCGATAAAGGCACCCGTCATGAACACCGCGCCATGCGCCATGTTCATGATCCGGTGGATGCCGAAGATGAGCGTAAAGCCCAGGGCGAACAACGCATAGACGCCACCCAGGACCAGACCATTCAGGACTTGCTGCGCAATCATGATTTTCCACTTTCCCAGTAAAACGCCGGCAGACAGTTCTGCCAGCGGTCCTCACAACTGAATTACTGGGGAGCGGGAACGAACTTGCCGTCCTTGACCATCAGGAAGGTCGAGCCATAGGTCGGGATACGATCCACGTAGCTGTACTTGCCAGCACCCACCACAACCGGCACATCCTTGGTTTTGGCAAGGGCATCACGGATCTTCTCGCGCGTCGGATTGGGACCTGCCGCTTTGACCGCGTGCGCCACGACCGTCATGTAGCTGTAGCCCAGCGCGGCCCAGTTGTCAGCGTCCTTGCCGGTCTTGGCCTTGTAGGCTGCGGCGAATGCCTGCGAGGCCGGCGTATTGCCGCCAGGAGTCCAGTCCGAGTTGAACACCAGGCCTTCGACGGCTGCGCCTCCGATGGAAATCAGTTGCGGCGACGACAGACCAGTCTGACCGATCAACTTGACGCTGGCCGGCAGACCGGCCTGCTTGAGCTGGATGACCAGGTTGGCCGCCGTTGGGCCAAGCGTGAACAACACCACGCAATCGGGCTTGGCAGCCACGATACGGGTGGCGATGGTCGAGAAATCAGAGTCCGCCTGCTTGATGCCGGTGCGGTCGACGAATGTCATGCCCCGTTTCTGGGTGTGCTCGACAAACAGCTTCTCGAGATCGACATAGGCCTCGTTGTCGGCAAACCGGATCGTGGCGCAGGCCTTGACCTTGGCCACGTCCAGCACGTAGTCGCCCAGCTGGGGCATCGTGATCGAAGCGGGCTGGGCGGAAATGAAGCCCCAGGGCCCGGCATTGAGCAGGCTCACCGCATTGGTCATGGCCTTCATCCCGATCTTGGCATCGTTCGCCACCCCTGCCGAAGGAATGGACTCCACTGCAGTCGTCGGACCGAGGATGAAGATGACGTTGGGATCGGCGGCATAACGCGTCACTGCGGCCATCGCCTGCGCCCGCGCAGACGCGCTGTCTACCACCTCAAAGACGATCTTGTCGCCTCCGAGGAAGTTCTTGGCGTTGAGTTCGTCGGCAGCGAACTTCATGCCTTCCGATGCCGGCACACCAACAAAAGCGGCGACGCCGGTCAGCGCCTGCAGGATGACGATCTTGCGATCTGCGGCGAAAAGCCCTTGCGAGGCCAACGCCAGACCGGCCAGTACGGCCAGGCGGCGAAATGTCGTGCGGGGGGAAGCCATGTCGAAGTCTCCTTTTTCGGGGTTGGTTGTTTATCGAAAATTATATTTTGACCGTACTATCCATATATTGCTTTAACAAGTCAAGCACATTCATGCGTACTCGACGTGCATGACCGGTCGTGGGCCGCAGGAAATGTATTCGGCCAACACGTCGCCCTGCACCGTCACATGGCCCCGCATCAAGGCATAGACATCTTCTGCCCGCCCGGAGGAGATCAGATCGAGGAGCAACTTGTGATCCTCGTTGTTGGCCTCGGGGCGCCCCTTCGAGCGCAACTGAAACATCCGGTAGGGGTTGAGGCGCACAGCCAAGTTGCGCGTGATGTCGAACAACACATCGTTGTGCGCCGCCCGCCATACGGCCACATGGAACCGGATCCCCTGACGGCCAAATTCGTCCTGGTCGCCAGCGGCCAGCGCAGCGTCGGACAGGCGCTGGATCGCGGCCAGCGTCTCCTTCTCATGGTCGGTGATACGCCGCGCCGCGATACGCGCGCAGGTGGCCTCGAGTTCGGACAGGGTCTCGAACATCTGTATCAGACGACGCAGGTCGAGCGGCGCCACCACGGCACGCTGGCGCGAGGGCTTCTCGACCAGCCCGGCCTCGATCAATTGCAACAACGCTTCGCGCACTGGCGTGCGCGAGACCAAGAAGCGCTTGGCAATGGCGTCCTCGTCCAGCGGCGAATCCGGTGGCAGGTGGCCGGAGAAGATGTCCTTCTCGAGCGCACGGCGAACGATTTCGCACTGGGTCAGCTTGCGGTTTTCGGCCGGCTTCGCACGGGGCCGCCGGGTGGTGACGGCCGCAGAAGAGGTCGATCGGGCCGGCGCAAGGCCGGCAGACTTGGATTGCTTGGACTGCATTGCTGTTCAGGGTGTATATCGAGGTAGCACAAGCTTTATACAATTTGGGCTATGATGCCGCAAAACGAAGCTCATTGTGAGCCATACCCCCCGATCTAGCAAGATCCAGTCTTGTCCCATGCTGACCTTTCCGCATTTCGAGCCCCATTTCGAGCGCCAGCACTGGGCTCTCCCACACGTGCTCGAGCACCAGGCGCAGGAACTCCCCGAACGCCCCTTCCTGTCATGGACTGATGCCGGCCGGCCATGGTCGTTTTCCGAGGTGAATTCGACGGTCAATCGCTTGGCCCATGGCCTGGCGGCGTTCGGCGTCAAGAAACGCGACCACGTCTGTATTCTTCTGCCCAACTGCCTGGAGTTCGTGTTCTCCTGGTTTGCACTCAACAAGCTGGGCGCAGTCGAGGTGGCCATCAGCGATGCCTACAAGGGCAATTTCCTGGCACATCCGCTGAAACTCTCGGGGTCGCGCATCCTGATCACCACGCCATCCCTGGCTGCGCGCCTGTGCGACATCGAGGACGACATCCCGATCGAAGACATCGTGTTGCTTGACGAACCTGGCGGCGGGCCGGCCACCGACCCATTGGCGTTTCGCAGGATGCGGTTGCACCGCTTCGCCGACCTGTATACGGAGCAGACCCACAATCCTCCCGCGGCGACCACGCCACAGGACCCGGCCGCGGTGCTGCTGACTTCCGGCACGACAGGGCCGTCCAAGGGCGTGGTGATGCCCCATTCGCAGTTCTACTTCTTCGCCGAGGAGGATGTACAGCTGACCCGGCTGACCCGGGATGATGTCTACATGACGGGTTTCCCCCTGTTCCACGGCAACGCCCAGTTCCTGACCGTCTACCCCTGCCTGATTGCCGGCGCGCACTGTGTCTTGTATCCCCGCTTCAGCGCGTCGGACTGGGCCGGCCGCGCACGTCGCAGCGGCGCCACCGTGACCAACTTGTTGGGCGCGACGATGGCCTTCATCTGCGGCCAGCCGCCATCCGACGACGACCGCGCCCATCGGGTGCGCTGCATCTATGCCGCGCCGCTGTCCACCGACCTGGCGGGCCCGTTCACGGAACGTTTCGGCGTGCAGGAGTTCGTCGATGGTTTCGGCCAGACCGAGATTTCCAACGTCTTCATGACACCGCCCGGAGCGCAGCGGCCACCAGGGGCCAGCGGCGTGCTGGTCGACCAATGGTTCGAGATCAAGCTGGTCGACCCGGAAACCGGCGAGGCGGTACCCGAAGGCCAGGTCGGCGAACTGCTGGTCCGCCACAAACACCCCGGCATCATCTCCACCGAGTATCTGGGCATGCCGGACAAGACGATCGAGTCCCGGCGTGACCTGTGGTTCCATACCGGTGATGCGCTCAGGCGCGACGCCCAGGGATGGTATTTCTTTGTCGATCGGGTCAAGGATGCGCTGCGCCGGCGCGGCGAGAACATCTCCTCGTTCGAGGTCGAAGCGGTGCTGCGCGGACACCCGGCCGTCGCAGACTGTGCCGTGATCGGCGTTGCCGCCGACCAGCAGGCGGGCGAAGACGAGGTCATGGCGTTCATTGTGCCGCGCGACGGCGTCACGCCGGATTACGCAGGTATTACCGCCTGGTGCGACGCGCGCATGCCGTCCTTCATGGTGCCGCGGTACCTGGACACGCTGGACGAATTACCGCGCACACCGACCGAGAAGGTGCGCAAGAAACTGCTCCGGGAGCAAGGCATCGGTCCGCGCACCTGGGACCGGACCCGCCAGGCCAGCACGGGCAAACAGCATTGAAATGTCGCGCATGACGAGCTCGACCGAACCCGTATTGCTCGCACGTCAGGACGCCGTGGCCGTGGTCACGCTCAACCGCCCCGATGTCGGCAATGCGTTCAACGATGCCATCCGCCAGCAGTTGCCCGATATGCTGGAGCAGCTCGACCGCGATACGCAGTGCGCAGTCATCCTGATCACCGGAGCCGGCGAGCGTGGCTTCTGCGTCGGAGCGGACATCAAGGAGCAACGCGTCATCGGCAGTTCGGTGCAGGAGCGCCGTCGCCTGCAGGACAACGCTTGGATCGACCGGGTGGCCCGGGTTGCCAAACCCGTAATTGCCGCCATCCATGGTTATTGCCTCGGTGGCGGGCTGGAACTGGCGCTCGCATGCGACATCCGGATTGCAGCGCGGGGTTCGGTTTTCGGACTTCCCGAGACCGGACTCGGCCTGATTCCCGGCGGCGGGGGAACCCAGCGGCTTCCCCGCGTGATCGGCCTCGGGCGCGCCCTCGACCTGATACTGACCGGCGATCGCTTCGATGCGGACCAGGCGCTGGCCATGGGCCTGGTGAGCCGGCTGACCCAGGATCGCGACAGCCTGCGCGTCGAGGCGCAGGCGCTGGCCACCCGTATTGCCGCTCGCCCCCCGACTGCCAGCGCCTATGCCAAGGAGGCCGCCAAAACGGGCATGGAGATGGAACTGCAAGCGGGACTGACGCTCGAGAAGACGCTTTTCTCGTTGCTGATGTCCACAGCGGATCGGGCCGAGGCCGCGCTCGCATTCAAGGAAAAGCGCCAACCCCGTTTTTCGGGCACATGAAGGAGAACAAGACATGACCAACCGACAACCTGTTGTCGTCGTGGGAGCAGGGCTGATGGGTACCGGAATAGCCCATGCCTTCGCCAACAGCGGGCACGCCGTCACGCTGATCGACAACGAGCCGGCGGCTCTGGAGCGCGCACGCCAGTCCATCGCCAAGATCCTATCCGACGGTGTGCGCCTGGGCAAGAGCACGCAGTCCGATGCCTCGGCGGCGCTGGAGCGGCTGCATATCGCAGTCGCGCTCGACGCTACGCCCTCAGACGCGGCGCTGGTGATCGAGACCGCCACCGAAAATATCGCCGTCAAGCAGGCGATCGTGCGCGAGGCCGAAGGCCGGTTCGCCGACGATACCGTCATAGCCACCAATACCTCCGCGCTGAGCATCACCGAGATCGCCTCCGCAGCCCGCATTCCGGCGCGGGTGATCGGCATGCATTTCTTCAATCCGGTGCACAAGATGAAGCTGGTGGAGATCGTGCGCGGACTGGAGACCAGCCCGGAAACCGTGGCCAAGGCCCGGCAATGGTCGACTGTCCTCGGCAAGACCTCGATCGAAGTGAACGAGGCACCGGGATTCACGACCAGCCGGATCTCCGCGCTGCTGGGCAACGAGCCATGTACATGCTGGCCGAAGGCGTGGCCAGCGCCGAGGATATCGACACCTCGCTTCGCATGGCATTCAACCACCCGATGGGACCACTCGAACTCGGCGACATGACCGGCTGGGACACCCGGCTTTCCGTGCTCCACTATCTTCACCAGACGCTGGGCGAGAAGTTCCGGCCCTGCCCGCTGATCATCAAACTCGTCAAGTCGGGGCGCCACGGCCGCAAGACCGGTCGCGGCATCTACGAATACGACGACAAGGGCGTGCGGATCCCGAATTCCGGTGTGAGGCCATTCTGATGCGAGACGTTGTCATTGTCGAAGCCGCACGCACCCCGGTGGGCCGTTTCCGCGGCGCTCTAAAAAGCGTACGCGCTGACCATCTGGGCGCGGCGGTGCTGGGCGCGCTGCTCGAACGCGCGGGCCTGCAACCGCAACAGGTCGACGACGTGGTGTTCGGCTGCGTGTCGCAGGTCGGTGAACAGTGCGGCAACATTGCGCGTACCGCGCTGTTGTCGGCTGGATGGCCGGAGACCATCCCCGGCATGACGGTCGACCGAAAATGCGGGTCCTCCGAAGCTGCCGTCCATGTGGCGATCGGCTCCATCGCGTCCGGACTGGCCGACGTGGTGGTGGCCGGTGGCGCAGAAAGCATGACACGCGTGCCCATGGGCGGCAACCGGGACGTGCATGGCGTGCCGTTTGGCTGGCGTGTCAATGACCGCTTTGCGCTGACCTCCCAGGGCGAGGCCGCCGAACGCCTATGCGACCTGTGGAAACTCGATCGCGCGGCGCTGGATGACTACGCCAATGAAAGCCATAGCCGCGCCGCGCGCGCAGCCGACGCGGGCCACTTCGATCGCGAAATCGTGCCGTTGGCGCTGGCCGACTGGTGCGAACGGGGCGAAGACGAAACGGACGTGGTGTTGCGCAAGGACGAGACGATCCGACGCGAGACCAGCCGCGGAAAACTCGCCACGCTCAAGACCAGTTTCCGCCCGGAAGGCGGACGCGTGACGGCTGGCAATGCGTCGCAGATTTCAGACGGTGCCGCGGCGCTGTTGCTGATGGGGGCCGACCATGCCAAGACGCTGGGCGCACGCCCGCGGGCGCGCATCGTCGCCGCCGCCACCGTGGGTTCGGATCCGGTGCTGATGCTCACCGGCCCCATCGCCGCGACCCGCAAGGTACTGGCACGCGCGGGGCTGACGCTCGACGATATCGACCTGTTCGAAGTGAACGAGGCGTTCGCGCCCGTACCTATGGTCTGGATGCAGGAATTCGACGTTGCCCACGAGCGCCTGAACGTCAACGGCGGCGCTATTGCACTCGGTCATCCGCTGGGCGGCAGCGGTGCGCGCATCATGACGACGCTGCTGCATGAAATGGAACGGCGACAGGTCCGTTACGGCCTGCAGGCGATCTGCTGCGCCGGTGGCCTTGCCACGGCCACCATCATCGAGCGAATGGGGTGATGGCGATGCAGACGGTACCGATCGGTAACAGCGGGCTGCACAGCAGCGCCATCGGCCTGGGCTGCATGGGCATGTCCGAGTTCTACGGCGAACCGGACGACGCGCAATCGACGCGAACGCTCGAGCGCGCATTCGAACTCGGCGTGACGCACTACGACACCTCCAATGTCTACGGACGGGGCCACAACGAGCGTTTGCTGGCCGGCTTTCTCAAAGGTCGACGCGACGCAGTGATGCTGTCGAGCAAGTTCGGCATCGTGCGTGATCCCGACGGCCCGTCGGGCAGCACCTACGACCGGGGCATCGACAACTCGCCCGCCTACATGCGCCAGTGCTGCGAGGAATCGCTGGCGCGCCTGGGCGTGGACTGCATCGACCTGTATTACGTGCACCGGGCCGATCCCAAGCTGCCGATCGAGGACACGGCCGGCGCCTTGGCCGACTTGATCCACGCCGGCAAGATCCGGGCTTACGGCTTGTCCGAAGTGTCAGCCGACCTGTTGCGCCGCGCCCACCGGGTGCATCCGGTGGCGGCAATCCAGTCCGAATATTCGTTGTGGACGCGTGAACCGGAACTCGATGTATTGCCGACCTGCCAGGAACTCGACATCCGCTTCGTCGCCTACAGTCCGCTGGGCCGTGGTTTCCTGACCGGTGCCATCGCCAGCGCACACAACCTGTCCAGCAACGATTTCCGCCTGTCCTCGCCGCGTTTCCAGGGCGAGAACTTCGACAAGAACCTGGCCATCGTCGAGCAGCTGCGCAAGTTGTGCGCGGTGAAAGAATGCACCCCCGGTCAGGTTGCGCTGGCCTGGATCATGGGGCGCGAGCAGGCCATCATCCCGATCCCGGGTACCAAACGCATCAAGTACCTCGAAGAAAACGTCGCCGCAACGGCGATCAGCCTGTCGTCGCAGGAACGCGCCGACCTGGAGGCGCTGCTGCCCATCGGCGGCGCCGCCGGCACCCGCTACGACCCCGGCTTCCAGGGCGCGCCCCGCCCAGCCACATCCTGAGCACCTGCGCCATGTCCAATTTTCAATGGGGCCTGTGGCCCTGGCCGTTTTTCGACGCATCCCACGAGGCGCTCGCAGAGCGTGTGCTGGCGTGGAATGCCGAAAACCACGGCAAGGTTCATGCCGACATGGAGGCGGAATGCCGATCCATTGTGCGCAGCCTCGGCGCTGCCGGACTGATCGATTACGCCGTGCCGCGTGGCGACTCGCTGTTCGACGTGCGTTCAGTCTGCCTGATCCGCGAAGGCCTGACCTACCAGCATGCGCTGGCCGATGCAATGTTCGCGATGCAGGGTATCGGTACGATGGCGATACGGCGCTTTGGCACGCCCGAGCAACGCGAAGAGTACCTCGAACCCTGCCGCAGGGGCGAGCGCATCGCCGCCTTTGCGCTGACCGAACCCGAGACCGGCTCCGACGTGGCGTCCATGACCACCGCCGCGGTGCGTGACGGCGATCACTATGTCATCAACGGCGCCAAGACGCTGATCTCCAACGCCGGTATCGCAGACCATTACCTGGTCACCGTTCGTACTGGCGAGGCGCCCGGCGCGAAGGGCCTGAGCATGCTGCTGGTGAATGCTGGCACACCGGGGCTCGACGTGGGCGCGCCGATCGATTTCATCGCACCCCATCCCGCCGCGGCATTGACCTTCCGCGATTGCCGGGTTCCGGTGACCAACCTGATTGGCGAAGCCGGCCAGGGCTTCAAGGCGGCGATGGCTGCGTTCGACATCTTCCGCCCCTCGGTGGGCGGCGCCGGCGTCGGACTGGCCCGGCGTGCGCTGCACGAGACGCTGGCGCATACCCACAAGCGCCACCTTTTCGGCAAATCCATGCACAGTCTCGAAGGTGTGCAGATGGCGTTGGCCGACATGGCGACCGACCTCGAAGGCGCCGCGTTGCTGGTGTACCGCGCCGCCTGGTCACACGACGTGCGCGGCGAGCGTGGCTCCTACGAGGCCTGCATGGCCAAACTCGCGGGCAGCGAGGCGGCGGGGCGCATCGTGGACCGCGCGGTGCAACTGCTCGGGGGCCAGGGCGTGACCCGCGGCAACATCATCGAGCAGTTGTACCGGGAAGCGCGCCCGATGCGTATCTACGAGGGTGCGTCGGAGATCCAGAAACTGGTGATCGCGCGCAACCTGATCAAGAACAGCCTGCCGAAGGGCTGAGCGAAGGCAATTCGATGCGCGATGCGACCGCCATCGTCGGCCTGGGCGCCACGCCCTACTACCGACGCGGTGCGTCAGTGCCGCAGACGTTGGAGGAACTGGTCGGGAAAGCCATCCTCGCGGCGGTGCAGGACAGCGGCCTGCGGGTCCGCGACATCGACGGATTCGCCTATTTCGCGGGCGGCTTCGATACCGGATTGCTGACCGAGACGCTGGGCATTCCCGAGATCCGCTTCAGCGCCACGCTGACCGGCGGCGGGGGCGGATCTGCCGGCGCGATCGGGCTTGCCGCCGCAGCTATCGTCAGTGGCCAGGCCGAAGTTGTGGTTTGCGTCGGGGCCAACCAGCAGGGCGCGCAGCGCTTCGGCTCGATCACGTCGGCCTACCCGGCCACGCCCGAGAATGCTTTCTTCTCGGCCTCGGGACTGGTCGGCCCCGGCCATATGTTCGCGCTGCTGGCGCGCAGGCACATGCACCTCTACGGCACCACGCGCGACGACTTTGCCGAAGTGGCGATGGCCATCCGTGCCAATGCGGTCAGCAATCCGAACGCGACGTTGCGCAAGCCGATGACACGCGAGGACTATTTCGACGCGCCGATGCTGGCCGACCCGCACTGTCTGTACGACTTCTGCCTGGAAAACGACGGTGCGGTGGCGGTGATCGTGACCTCCGCCGAACGCGCGCGCGACCTGCGTTGCCCGCCGGTACGGGTGCTGGCCAGCAACCACGGCGGCAGCAGCGACTGGGGTCGCTCGATCTACTGGATGAACATGCCCGATGAGAGTTTCGCCTCCTCCGGCCATGCCGCGGTTGCCAGGCGCCTGTACGCTGCGGCCGGGGTCGATCCGAAGGACATCGACACCGCCCAGATCTATGACCATTTCACGTCGCAGGTGATCATGCAGCTGGAAGACTACGGCTTTTGCGCCAAGGGTGAAGGTGGCCCGTTCGTGCGCAGCGGCGCGATCCGGCTGCAGGGGGGAAGCCTGCCGGTGAACACCGACGGCGGACAACTCTCCTGCGGCTATGTGTGGGGCATGACCCATGTGCGCGAGGCGGTGGAACAATTGCGCGGAACCGCGGTGAACCAGGTCGCTGGCGCCCGGCTCGCCCTGGTCACCGGTGGCCCGTCGGTGATTCCGGTCAGCGGCCTGATCCTGGCGAACTGAGACCCGCGCCATGGCGATCGCCCGACGTCCTCCCCCCGAACTGTTCAAACTGGCCAGCAACCACTGGACACAGCCGTTCTGGGACGCCACGGCGGACCATCGCCTGCTGGTCGCACGCTGCGCCGATTGCGGCCATGCCCGTATGCCGCCGACACCGTTCTGCCCCTGTTGCCAGTCGCAACGTATCGACTGGACCGAGCTTAGCGGCCGCGGTGAGGTGTATACCTATACCGTCGTGGCGCGCGCCATCATGCCCGGTATGGACGAGCACCTGCCCTATGTGCCGGCCGTCATCACGCTCGATGGCGGCGGCGGCACGCGACTGATCAGCAATGTGGTCGATGTCGAAGTGTCGTCGATTGTGGTCGGCATGCCGGTGCAGATCGTGTGGGACGACCTGCCCGCCGAGGGTGTCGCGATCCCGCGCTTTCGTCCCCTGTCGCGCTAACCGACAACTAGATCTGGCGCGCGGGCAGCCGCACAACCAGACCGTCGTGTTCCGGGCCCAGCACCAGTTGGCATGCCAGCCGGCTGTTGGGCCGCGGATCGAAGGCGAAAGACACCAACTCCGCCTCGTGCTCCGGAGCCGCGGAAAACCACTGCATCCAGGCATCGTCCACATAACAGTGGCAAGTCGCACAGGAACAGGTGCCGCCGCAATCGGCCAGGATTCCGCGCACGCCGTTGTCGATGGCCACCTGCATCACGCTCTTGCCGGGCTCCACATGCAACACCTGTTCGCTGCCCTGGCTGTCGACGAAGGTGATGGTCAGCATCAGGCTGCGGCCGCGGTGGCCGGACCTTCGTCCTCCTGCAGCACGATGGCCGCCTCCGGACAATGCCGCGCACCCACGCGGGCCTGCTCCTGCAGGTGGACCGGCACGAAGGCCCCGTCCGAGCTGCAGAACCCCTCGTCGTCGAGCTGGTACACGTCGGGAGCCTGCGCGGCGCACAAGGCATGCCCAGCGCAGACGCTGCGGTCTACAAGGATCCTCATGCCGGTGCTCCTGTGACGGGCCACACCAGGGGAACGGCGACCGGCGACCAGACCAGGCCACCGCGGGTCGGCAGATCACCCGGCGCATCGACCGAGAACGTCGGGATGCGCTTCACCCACTCCTCGATGAATACCCGCATCTCCAGCCGCGCCAGGTGTGAACCCACGCAACGATGCGGACCTGAGCCGAACACCAAATGGCTGCTCACCGGGCGATCGAAATCGACGCGAAACGGGTCTTCGACCACCTGGTCGTCCAGGCCATAGATATGGGCGGGGAACACCAGCCTGTCGCCGGCCTTGAAGGCAACGCCGTGGTAGTCCATGTCCTGGGTCACACCGCGTTCGGTTCCGGCCACACCGTGCACCCGCATCAGTTCCTCGATCGCGTTGCCGATCAGCGCAGGATCATCCACCAGGCGGCGATATTGCGCCGGGTTCTGGCCTAGGTAGGCCATGATAAACGACAACATCGCAGCAACCGTGTCTAGACCGCCCAGGAACAACAGCGTGACCATGCCCAGCTTCTCGTCGGCGGTCAGCGCACGGCCATCGACCTGGCCATGTACCGCCAGGCTGACCAGGTCGTCGCCCGGCGCCGACTCGCGCTCGGCGATCATGCCCTTGAGATAGTCACCGAGTTCCTGCAACGCGGCCAGTCGCTCCTCGATCTCCGGCGCCCGGGTGAAACGGTCGACCATGGCGATCAGGCGCTGGCGGTGGTCCAGCGGCGCGTTGGCCATGCGCATGAACAACTCCACCGGAAATCGTTGCGCCAGTTCGGCCAGGAATTCGCACTGCCCGCGTGGCAGCGCCTCGTCGATGAGCTTCGCGGCCAGCGCGCGTACATCCTGCTCCAGCCGCTGCACGCCGGCAGGAGAAAAGAACGGATTGATGATGCGCCGCAAACCGGTGTGCAACGGAGGATCGCACTGGTTGGGCAGGGTGGGGGGATTGCGCGCATTCGCCGGATTGAAGCGCGGGTCGCTGGAGAACTTGTCCGGCTGGCGCAACATGTCGCGCGCGACTGTGGCGCGACCGACAACCCAATGGCCACGGTCACCGGTGGTGTAGAAGATGTCCGGGCTGCGCTGGAACAACTCGGTGACGCCGCGGTGCGGGCAGCGCTGTAGTTCCGGAGCACGAAAACGGTCGAATTCGACAACCCGCTCGGGGGGGATATGGGACGGTATCTTTGCGGTCACGATAGGCCTCCTGTGTGAGCCTGTTGCGGTGGCTGGGGTGTGAAGAACATGGCCGGCTGCAGATCGGCAATACACCTGCAGCCGAGCTGCGCCAGTGCGGTGTCGAGTTCGCCACGCAGGATCTCGATCGTGGCATCGGGCCCGCGCGCGGCGCCCAACGCCCCGGTGCCGTACAGGAAGGTACGGCCCAGCAGCACGAAGTCGGCGCCGGCAGCCAGGGCCTTGGCAATATCGTCGCCGCTGCGCACGCCGCTGTCGAGCAGCAGGCTGAAGCCGGGACCGACGGCGCGCCGGATCGCCGGCAAGGCCTCGATCGACGCCGGCACCGCGCCCAGCTGCCGGCCACCGTGGTTCGACACCACGATGGCGTCCACGCCCATGCCGGCGATGCGCTGCGCGTCATCGGGATGCAGCACGCCCTTGACGATCAGCTTGTGTTTCCAGCGCGCGCGCATGCGCTCCAGCGTGGACCAATCGATCTGCGCCTGGGCCAGCGACTGCAGCATGGTGCCGATGGCGATGGAGGGGCCATTACCGCGCGCGGATCGGAAGTTTTCGAACGTCGGTGCGCCAGCGAGCCAGGTAGCCAGCGACCACCGGGGATGGGACAGCAGGTCGGCCAGCAGCCGCGGGGTCGGCCGCAGCGGCAACCCGAATCCGTTCGCACGGTCGCGCAGACGCCGCGCGGTGAAGTTGGCGTCGACCGTCAGCACCAGGTTCTCGATCCCCGCCGCCTGCGCCCGGTAGAGCAACATGTCGGCGGTCGCCTGGTCACCGCCGAGGTAGATCTGGAACCAGGTGTGTTCGGGCGCAATGCGGGCGATCTCCTCGATCGTCGTGCTGGCCATCGTGGAGAGCGTATACGGAATATGTGACCGGGCCGCCGCGGCAGCCAACGCACGGTCCGTTCCGGGCCATGCGAGATCGCACAAGCCCATGGGCGTCACACCAAAAGGCAGCGCATACCTGCGACCCAACAACACGCTCGACAGATCGCGGTCGCGACACGGCATGAACACCCGGGGCACCAGACGCAGATCCTGGAACGCAGCCTCGTTGCGGCGCAACGTAGCCTCGTTGCCCGCACCACCATCGATGAAATCGAAGATCACGCGCGGCAGGCGTGCCCTGGCGCGCAGCCGCAAATCGGCAACGCTGTGCATGGCTAGGCAGGGATCTTGGCAGCCTTCAGTCGCACCTGCTCGTACCAGGACGGGCTGGCATACCACTCGACGACGATACGCCGGTCCTCGATCAGCCAGCGCTCGCCGTCGCGCCGGAACGTATCCAGGTAACGCCCGGCATGGTCCAGGCCGAAGCGGGTGAGCGACATGAAGTAGGTCCAGCCCTGTGCAGTGGTGTCGCTCTGGAACTCCACCCGTGATGTCGTCAGGTTGTGGCGCAGCAAGGGAATCGACCCGTCGGCCTGGCGGTCGGGCCGGTCAGGTCCGATGACGGCTGCATAAAAGGCCCGGATCGCCTCGCGTCCGGCTGCCTTGGTTCCGCTGGACAACTCCAGGCGGGCTTGCGGCATGAAGGCGCCCGCGACACCATCGGCATCGCCACTGTCGACGCAATTGCAATATACCGCCATCGTGTGCTGGATCTGCACCCGGGCCAGGCTGTTGTCGGTGGTCATGCTGATTGACTCCTTTGAGGACGTGGACCGCCCGATCTGGCGGTCGCGCCGGACACCGGCGTCTTGCGGCCCTGACAGAAACATTTTGCGGTATCGAAGGTACTGGAAACGATCATAATGTATACGGCGATAGTCGTGCAGATATAAAATTGCAAGCTGCCGGTGCTGCCCAAGCCGCTGCAATCGAACCCAAGGAAATCACCCCCATGCGCAACATGCCCGTCTACCAGATCCTTGCGCAGGACATCAAGGACCTTGGCGTCGACACGGTGTTCGGACTGATGAGCGACGACATCTGCCAGTTGTTCGCAACCCTCGACGCCATGGAGGTGCGTGTCATCGGCGTGCGCCACGAAACCCAGGCGGTGATGGCGGCAGCCGGGTATGCGGCGGCCACCGGCAAGCTCGGCGTGGCGCTGATCGGCCGCGGACCGGCCATGGCCAATGCGGTGCATGGAATCCTTTCCGCGGCCAAGTCCGGCATGCCGGTGCTTGTGATCAGCGGCGACGCACCACTGGGCCGTGGCGTCGTCAATGCGCTCGGACCGGACCTCAAATCCTTCCCGGCCGCGACGGTCGTACGTGCCTGCGGCATTGCGACCTACGTCCCTGCAAGCACCGATGCGGCGCGACAGTCACTGGCGGATGCTGTCGCCGAAGCCTCGCTGGGCAAGATGGCTGTGTTGCTGCTGCCCACCGACATCCAGGTGGGTTACACGGCAGTGGCCGACGGACCCTCACCGGTCCGGTTGTTATCGGCACCGCAACCCCAGCCGGCACGCCAGTCTTCGATCGACACGGCGGCCCGGCTGCTGCGCGACAGCCGACGACCGCTGATCGTGGCCGGTGTCGGCGCATACAGGAGCGGAGCGCGCGCAGCGATCGAGGCGCTGGCCGACAAGACCGGCGCCTTGCTGGTCAATGCGCTCAAGGCCAAGGACCTGTTTCGCGGCCATCCGTACGACATGGGTATCCTGGGCTCCTCGTCCACCTCGGTGGCGCGGCGCTATGTCGAGCAGGCCGACTGCGTGATTGCCATCGGCGTGGCGCTGAACTCGCTCACGATGAGTTCCGGCAGTGCGCTGCCGCCCGTACCGCTGATCCACGTGGATGCGGTGCGAGCCCACATCGACCGCTGGTGGCCGGCCGACGTGGCCGTGGTCGGGGATGCCCGGCTGGTGGCCGAGCAGTTGATGGATGCCGTGCCCGAGCGCAGCGCCGACGACAAACCCTGGCATACCGAGGCGGTGCGTCGCGAACTCTCGGGGTTCGACCACACGATGGACTTCCATGTTGCGCATACGGCACGCACGGTCGATCCCCGCGTGCTGACGCTGGAACTCAGCCGCATGCTGCCTGCGAACCGCCATATCGTGTTCGACGGCGGCAACTTCATGGCGAACTGGGCCTATTTTTCGGTGCCCGATCCGGGGCATTTCACGCACAGCCTGGACTTCGGTTCGGTCGGACTGGGCCTGGGCACGGCCATCGGCGTGGCACGTGGTCAACCCGATCGCACGGTGCTGCTGATGATCGGCGATGGTGGCATGCTGATGACCATGGGCGAGATCGAGACCATCATCCGCGAAGACCTGCCGATGATCGTGCTGGTCATGAACGACGCCGCCTACGGCGCAGAAGTACACATCCTCAAGGGCCAGAATCTCCCGCCGGCCAAGGCCGAATTCTTCGACGTCGACTTTGCCCCGATGGCCGAGCCACTGGGCTTCGAGGCCCACACCATCCGGAGCATGGACGACCTCAAGAAGATCGAGTCGCTGCTGGCCAATCCGCAGGGCCCGATCTTCCTGGACTGCAAGATCAACGGCGACGTGATCGCGCCGTTCATCACGGAATTCACCCACCGGGACACGGGCCGCAAGCCCTGAGCCTCCAAAAATCAGGAGCCAACATGGCAGGAAGACTCGCAGGCAAGACCGCTATTGTCACCGGCGCGGGATCGGGCATCGGTCGCGCCAGCGCGCAATTGTTCGCAGCCGAAGGGGCGCGCGTGATGTGCGCCGACATCCACACGGCGAACGTCGAGGAAACCGCGCGCCTGATCGGCGCGGCGGCGATCGCGGCTACCGTGGATGTGGCGCGACCCGCGGACATTGAACGCATGGTTGCCGAAACGGTGGCTGCGTTCGGGCGGCTCGACATCCTGTATGCCAACGCCGGCATTGCGGAGGCGACAAATGCCATCGACATGACACTGGAGCAATGGGAGCGGATGATTGCCATCAACCTGACCAGCGTCTGGTTGTCGGCCAAATACTCCCTGCCCCACATGATTGCCGGCGGCGGCGGTTCCATCATCAACCAGTCCAGCACGGCCGGACTGATCGGCATTCCGGACCTGCCGCACTATTCGGCGGCCAAGACCGGCGTGGTGGGACTGACGCGTCAGATCGCGGCCGAATACGGTCCGAAGAACATCCGCTGCAATGCCATCTGCCCGAGTTCGATTCCCACGCCCCTGGTAGCCGGTGTCTGGGAGAAGCGGGCTCGCGAAACCGGCAACACCGCCAGCCTCGCTGAACAACAGGCTACCGCCGCCGCCAGGCATCCGATGCGCCGCATCGGTACGCTGGCGGACTGCGCCAACCTGGCGCTGTTCCTGGCCAGCGACGAGTCGGCCTGGATCAGCGGCGTGGCAGTGCCACTTGACGGCGGCCTGACCGCGACCTGATGGTTTTCATGGGCACATCGGCCACACTCTGCCAGCCGTTGTGACTTTTTTGCCAGACGACCGGTCCGGACCGCGCTGGCTTTTTCGGCAGGAATTTTTTCAACACAGGAGACAAGTATGCATACGGGAAAACCGCTGGATCACATGAACCGCCGCGGCGTGCTGGGCGCCATCGGCGCAATGGCGCTTGCCACACCGGCCGCCTGGGCGCAGCAAGGCGACGCCAACTGGCAAAAGATCGTCGCGGACGCGAAGAAGGAAGGCGCCCTCGTTATCTACTTCCAGACCGTGCCCAGTACGTTCGACCGCATCACCAAGGACTTCATGGCGCTGTATCCGGAGATCAAGGTCGAATACCGGCGCCTGCTCACACCGGTGACGCACATGCAGGCGATCGAGAACGAGAAGGCCAACAAGCTCGACGGCGCGGACATCACCCAGTACGCCAACGCGATCTGGTACCGCGACAAGGCGCAGGAGAACTTCTTCCTCAAGCCGGTCGGTCCGGCGAATGCCGAGTATCCGAAGGAGAGCCTGATGTATGGCTCGGTACCCGTGATTGCGGTCATGCCGTTTGTGATGGCCTACAACACCAACATCATCAAGACGCCGATCACCAGCATGCGTGATCTGTTGCGCCCGGAACTCAAGGGCAAGGTCGGCAGCTCCGACTTGGTGGCCGAGACGGTGTTCGCCTTCTACGAGTGGATCGAGAAGACCCAGGGGGCGGATTTTCTGCCGCTGTTCGCGGCGCAAAAGCCCAAACTCACGGTGGGCGTGTTGCCGCTGTTCCAGAGCATCGCCGCTGGCGAGATCGCAGCCGCACCCTATGGGATCCATGCGGTGGCCAACACGCTGATCGCGCAGGGGGCGCCGATGAAGGTGTTCCAGCCCAATCCCGCCTTTGCCAGCAGGGATGTGCTGGCTGCGGTGGCCCATTCCCGGCGCCCGAACGCAGCGCTGGTATTCCTCGATTACATGATGTCGCGCCGCGGCCAGGGTATCTGGAACGGCACGGGCGAGACGGCCAGCGTGATTCCCGGCATCCCGGGTTCCCTGGACGCCAAGACCATGCAGCCGTGGGACGTGTTCCGTTATACGCCGGAATTCCAGCGCGACTACAAGCTCAAGTTCGACAAGATGTTCAAGGGCTGATCGCAGGCCCCGGCCGCCCCGGGGCCTGTCAGCGCGCGTCTGCCAGGATGAAGTCGGACGCGCGTTCGCCTATCATGACCGCCGGCGCCGCAGTGTCGGCTGACAGCAAGGTTGGCATGATGGAGTTGTCAACGACGCGCAGCTTGCCAACGCCACGTACCCGCAGTTGCGGATCGAGTACCGCCCGTTCATCCACCCCCATGCGGCAGGTACCGGCAATATGGTGGGCCGTGCCACGCACCTCACCGGTGTAGGCTTTGAGCTCCTCTTCGGTGGAGACGTCCGGGTAGGCGTCGAGTTCGTCACCAATAAAACGCTCCAGCGCCGGGCGCCGCATCAGGTAGCGCACCTTGGCCAACCCACTGGCCACCGTCTTGCGGTCGAGCTCGGTGGACATGAAGTTGAACTGTACGCGCGCGTCCCTGACCAGGTCCGGACCACCTATCTCCACCACGCCACGGCTTTCCGGCCGCAGCTGACACACAGTTGCCATGACGGCAGAAAACGGCAACAGGGCCGGTTTGACGCGTTCGGCGCCAAACAGAAAAAAGTGAATGTGTACGTCCGGACGCTCGGGTGAGAGCTCGGTGCGCAGCAGCGCACCACCATAGACTGGCCCCAGCGCCATGAAACCACGGCGCATCAGGGCGTACTGCAACACCAGCCGCAAACGGCCCCAAGACGTCATCATCTGGTCGTTGAGCGTGACCGGTTGCTTGCAACGGTAACTGATCCATGGGTTGAAGTGGTTCTGCAGGTTACGGCCCACATCCGGTGCATCATGCAACACGGCTATGCCATGTTGCTGTAGCAACGCACCCGGACCGATGCCCGAGGCCTGCAACAACAGCGGCGAGGCAAAGGCACCAGCCGACAGGATCACCTCGCGCCGCGCCCGCATCGTCAGACGCTCGCCAGCCACGATGACACTTACGCCGTCTGCATTGTGCCCTTCAAACAACACCCGTTCCACCTGGGCACGGGTCATCACCGTCAGGTTGGCACGGCTCCGCACTGGATGGATAAAGGCCATCGCGGCCGAACAGCGGCGCCCGTTGCGCGTCATGGTCTGGTAGTAACCGGCACCTTCCTGGGTCGCGCCATTGAAGTCCGGATTGCGCGCAATACCAGCCTGCTCCGCCGCATCGATGAACGCATCCATCACCACATGGGGTTGGGCCGGGTCGGACACCGCCAGTGGCCCACCAACGGCATGGTATTGGCTGGCGCCGCGCGAGCGCTGGTCCTCGGAACGTAAATAGGCCTTGAGCACGGAGCCGTAGTCCCACCCAGTGCAGCCCAGGCGCGTCCAGTGCTCGAAATCCTGGCGCTGGCCGCGCAGGTAAATCATGCCGTTGACTGCGCTTGAGCCGCCTATCACCTTGCCCTGGTAAAAGGGCCCGGCGCGGTTATTCAACTGCGCTTCGGGCTGTATCTGGTAGATCCAGTTGTACTCCGGCTTGCCGAACACGCGCGCATAACCGATGGGAATGTGCAACCAGCGGTTGCGGTCGTCACCCCCGGCTTCCAGCAAGAGAACCCTGGTCTTCGGGTCTGCCGACAGACGGTTGGCGACCACGCAGCCGGCCGTCCCACCACCCACGACGATGTAGTCATATTCCGTCGCCGTAGCCATGGTGCTGCCGGCCGCAGTTGCTGCAACGCCAGCCGTCTCAGGCAACGGCCAAGCGACCGTTGGCGTACAGCAACGCGCTGCTGCTGTCGAAGGAGACCGTCACCGGGTCACCGGGCTTGAACTGGCCGCTGCCCACCGGATTGGTAGCAAACAGCGACATCGAGCCGAACTGCAGCACCGTGTCCACCTCGCCGCCGGAGTAGAGCACGTCGACCACACGGCCGCCGGACAACACCATGTGACCGGGCTCCACGGTCGCTGTGTCGGGCGCATGCAGCTTCAGCGCCTGCGGGCGCAGGAACAATTGCAGCGGGCCCTTGTGCCGCTCGAGCGAGCGCACATGGCCCTGCAGCGGGCCTGCGTCGCTGGTCCAGCCATCTTCGAAACGCAGATCGATGGCATTGCGGATACCCAGAAAGCGGGCCACGTAATCGGTGGCGGGCCGCTCGTAGACCGTGCTGGCGCTGTCGAGTTGCTCGATGCGCCCGGCATTCATCACCGCAACCCGGGTACCCAGGTTGAACGCCTCGATCTGGTCGTGCGTCACATAGATGCCGGTGAATCCCAGTTCGCGGTGGATCGCGCGCAAATGGGCACGCAATTCGACCCGCAGCAACGCATCCAGGTTGGACAGCGGCTCGTCGAGCAGCATGATCTTGGGCCGGGGTGCCAGCGCACGCGCCAACGCGATACGCTGCTGCTGCCCGCCGCTGAGCATGGCGGGGTAGCGATCGGCCAGATGAGCGCACTGGACCACCTCGAGAACCTCACGCGTGCGTGTCGCACGATCGGCGGCACCGGTACTGCGCGCGCGCAGCGGATATTCCACGTTGCGCTGCACCGTCATGTGCGGCCAGAGGGAGTAGTTCTGGAACACCATGCCGATGTCGCGCAGATGGGTGGGTTGGTTCAGGCCACTCGCCGAGTCGAACACGGTCTTACCCTCGAGCACGATGCGCCCCTGCTGCGCGTCCTCCAGCCCTGCCACACACCGCAGCAGCGTGGTCTTGCCACAGCCGCTGGGACCAAGCAGAACCAGCATCTCGCCGGCCTCGACCTCGACGTCGACATGATTGACCGCCACCACCTGCTCGCGCCCGGAGTACCGCTTGACGAGCTTTTCTACCTTGAGTTCCTGCACGTATCAACCCTTTTGTTGTGCCGAATCGGTTCCACCCATCCAGGCCGCGATGCAGACACCAACGACGGTCACGACGACCATGATCAGCGCCAGCACCGCCACCTCTGAATAGACACCACCAGCCCAGACGTCATACATCACGCTGCCAATAACCTGCGTCCGCGCCGAACGCACCATCAAAGATGCGCTGAACTCATGGAACAGCAACACGAAGGTCAGTGCCGCCGTTGCGGCAATACCTTTTCGGCACATCGGCAACATCACCTGAAACAGGGAGCGCATCGGACCCGCCCCCGACGCCCTCGACGCCTCCAGAAACTCCTGCCCGGTCGCCACCAGCGTCGTGAATTGCAGACGCGTGGAATGACCGAGCATCAGAGTCACATAGGTGACCACCAGCACCGCTGTCGTGCCATAGATCTGGATCGGCGGCTGGGAGTAGACGAACAGCAGGCCAAAACCCATCAACGAGGCCGGCACGGCGATCGGCACAGTGGCGAACAGGTCGATGGCCATGCGCACCGGATTGAAAATGCGGGTCGACTGCAGCAGCGCGAAGGCCATGAAGAAACCCACGGGGATCAGGATCGCGATGCCGGTCACGGACACCTTGACGCTGGTCCAGATGGCGTCCACCAGGCCCCGGTTGTTCAGCACCGACTGCCAATGCCGCAAGGTCAGTTCGGGCACCACCAGAGAACCGGTCCAGAACGGCGAAACGGACACGTAGATCAGCGCCATCAGCGGCAGCACCGTGGTGACCAGAAGATACAGGCCGATCACGACGGCAGCCCACCAGCGGGTCTCGCGCACGTTGTATTTGGAGCGCGCGGACACGACGACAAAGCGCCGTTGTTCGCCCAGTGCGAACTTCTGCAGCAGCACCACCCCCAGGCCCAGCACCAGGATAGGGAAACCCAGTGCCGCCCCCAGGCCGAAATCGACCGGATAACGTTCCGTCAAATAGAACATTTCGGTCGTCAGCACATCGATCTTGGCGGTCCGACCGAGCAACAATGGTGCAGTGAACTGCCCCAGGCCCAGCAGGAACACGACCCCGGTAGCGAAGATGATGGAAGGCCGCAGCAATGGCAGCGTGATCGTGAAGAAACGCATCGTCGGCGACGCACCACATGCCGCGGCCGCAGCCTCCAGCTCCTGGCCCATATTCTTCAGACCGGTGAACACGAACACGTACACGAAGGAGCTCAACAGCATTCCGGTGATGATGATGATCCAGGTCACGCTGTAGATGTTGAACGGCCCCTCCTGGAGGGTGTCGAGCCCCGGCAGCTTGCGCAGTACCATGTTGAGGTAACCCACATTCGGTGACAGCAGGAAGATCCAGCCCGTCACTGCGGCCACCGCCGGCACCACCAACGGCAGCAGCGGGGCGAGTTCACCGATCCGTCGCACGGGTTGAGGCAACATCGAGGCGCACCATGCCAGCAGCGTGCCGACGAACACCGCCAGCGCACTGGACAACACCGCCAGCAGGAAAGTCGTCTGCATGGTGGTGCCGATGCGCGGCAAGGCCATCATGCGGGCAAATACCGAGCCTCCGTCCACGAAAGCCCGCGACTGCAACTGCAGCACCGGCCACAACACCAGGATCCCTGCCGCAAGCGCCAGCAGGATCCAGGCGGCCTGCGGTACGGCCCTGCGCCGCAACAGGCCACCGGAACCCCACCAGGCGCGGCCTTCGGCACGCGTCGCCGTCATGGGATTGCAGGGACCCGCAGACCCGGCGCCGCGTCACGGCGCACTGAAACAAGAAGCATCATGGGCTCAACGCGCGCCGAACAGCGAGTTCCAGCGAACTTCAAAAGCCTTGACACCTTCGGGTGTGACCTTGTCCCAGTCGATCAAGGTCAGGTTCACCTTGGAGGTATCCAGGGCGCCGGGCACGCCGGGCACCGGACTGCCGGATTCGCCATTGCCCACGATCGCGGCCTGCCCCTTGACCGACATGATGAAGTCCTGTGCAACCAGTGCGGCATTCGGATTTTTCGCCCAATTGACGATCGCCGCCCCATACGCGAAACCATACGAGGGGTTGGGAATGACTGTCTTGAACGGCGCCTTCTGCGCGTGCAAGACGTTGTCGGCCGGGATCACCGAAAACACGCCCGCGGCGATTTCGCCCGAGGCCGTCGAATTGGCCGACCCGACGACGCTGGGATACATCTTCAGCTTCTGCGCCGCCAGTTTCTCCAGGTAACCCGGATTGGTATCGTCCAGCCACTTGTAGAACAGCGTGACGACCTCGGCGACCAACGAAACGCCACCGATCTTGCCGGCCAACTCGGGGCGCAGCAGATCCTGGTAGCTGGTGATCGGTGTCTTGACCAGGTTGGTGTTGTAGTGCATGACCCACGGCGTCGGCGCCATCAGGGCCACCTGTCCACCACGCAACCAGGCATCGGGGTAAGCCGCCGCTGCCGGGCCCACGGGGGTCTTAAAGTAACCTTTCTTTATCGCATCTCCGGCCCAGCGGATGTCGGCCGTCAGCATCATGTCGGCACCGACCACGCTCTGAACCACGCGCTCCTGTTCGATTTTGGTGGTCAGCGCGGCACCGATAACCCGGACCAATTCCATCTTGATGCCAGGATTGTTCGCGTCGAACGCCTCGACGATGCGGGCGTGCACTGCCGGCGCCATGGTCGCGTACACGATGACTTTGCCTTCTTTGCGCGCCGCCTCTTGAATCTTGACCCATTCGGCCGCCGGCACGTTGCGCGAGTTCGCCTGTGCCAGCGCCGCATTCAGTGGCAAACAGCCAGCAGCAGCCAGCGCCGCCGTCAAAACCAGGGAGCGGCGCTTGCGCGCATCGCGCGGCGCAGCCGACGTCAGGGAACGGGTATTGCTCATGTCTTCCTCTTTATCGATGAATATCTGTGGACAACCGTATGCCAAGTACCGAAACGCCGACCCAGCACGCCTTATCGATCACACGAGCCTGACCCTGGTCAGATCGAACAATCTTCGAGTGATTCTCATATATTTTCAATACGATTCCAATATATTTTTTGGAAACTGGTCGCCTTGGGGATGCGACCACGCCGCGCCGCGCGAGACGCGCATGCGCTAAACCGCGCGGACGAAGTCGGCCAGCGTCTTGTCGCCGGCCAGGACCTCGACGCCGATCCGCCGGTTCCAGACCGATTCGGCACCGTACTGCATGCGCCACTCATGCAACCGGCGCGTCACGATGGCCAGATCGAACTCATCGGTCATGCCGATGGCGCCATGCAAGGCGTGGGCGGTCGCCGCAACCAGGCCCGCGGCTTCGCTGGTGCGGGACTTGGCAATGGCCGCCGCGAGCGGCGCCGGAGCGGATCCATGGCCACGAAACGCGGCTTCCGCGGCGATGGATGCCGCGAGCACATGTTCGGCCATCAGGCTGATCTGTTGCTGCACCGCCTGGAACTTGCCGATCGACTTGCCGAACTGGACCCGGTTATTGCTTTGCTCCAATGCCATCTCGAACGCACGTTGCATGGCACCACTGAGCATCGCGGACGTCAACGCGGCCGCATAGGCATCGAGTTGCCCGGCGGCCGCGTCGCTGACCACGACGCCGGCGTCCTCGGACCACGTCAGGTGCGCCACCAGGCTGCGCCGGTCTCCGACCGGTTCGCGTTGCGCGCCGGTGCAGTCGAGCAGCAACACCCGCTCGCCGTCACACACCAACACGTGTCCGGCCACCATGCCTGCCGGTACATGCAGGCAGCGCAAACCGCCGGTGGCGGGCCGCTGGCACTGCGTTGCAATGGTTGTCATGCCGTCGGGCAGGTCGGGCACCAGGCCGCGCGCCACGATGGTCTGCGCGATCGGCAGCGGCACGCCGTAACGCCCCAGGCATTCCAGCAACGGAAACAGCTCGGCCAGCGCGAGGCCGGCGCCGCCCTGTTCCTCACTGCGCATCAGGTCGAGGAAACCCGCCTGCGCGATGGCGTTCCACAGGCCGGCGCCGGGTTCGCCCGCCTCCAGGCGTCGAATGGCGGCGCTGGTGCCGTGGTCGGCCAGCAGTGCGTCGAAGGCTTCAAGGAACATGGGGTATCTCCGTCAACGCAGGCCAAGGCCACGGGCGATCATGCCGCGCAGGATTTCGCGTGTGCCACCCCGCAGTGAATAACTCGGTGCCAACTGGGCCACGTAGGCCAATGTCGCCGTCAACTCGCTCTCCAGCACACTGCCGCTGGCATCGCCCATGCCCGATTCGATCAGTTGCGGAATAACCTGCTCGAACTCGGTGCCCAGGTCCTTGATCAACGCCGCCTCGATTACCGGGCTTTCACCCTTGGCCAGGCGCGCGGTGACGGTGATCGACATGTTGCGCAACGTGGCCAGGTGCGCAGCCAACCGGCCGATCGTGGCTGCGTGGCTGGCACCGTCCCCGCGTTCGCGCAGGACCCGGATCCACAACTCCAGCAGCACGATGCTGGAGTAGATGCGCTCGGGTCCGCTGCGCTCGAAGGCCAACTCCGCATTGACCTGCGCCCAGCCGCTGCCCTCGGTACCCACCAGGGCGTCCGGCGCGAGCTGCACGTTGTCGAAAAACACCTCGGAAAAATGTGCGTCGCCGCTCAGGTCGCGGATCGGGCGCACCGTCACGCCCGGCAGCGACAGGTCGACGATGAACTGTGACAGACCGACCTGGCGGTCCTCCTTCTCCCCCGAGCTGCGCACCAGCGCAATCATGTACTGGCAATGGTTCGCATTGGTGGTCCAGATCTTCTGACCATTGAGCAGCCAGCCCGAGTCGTTGCGGCGCGCGCGCGTGGCCACGCTGGCCAGGTCGGAGCCGGCGTTGGGTTCACTCATGCCGATGCAGAAAAAGGCCTCGGCGCGGCAGATGCGCGGCAGGAAAAATGACTTCTGCGCGTCGTTGCCGAACTTCATGATCAGCGGCCCGCTCTGGCGATCGGCAATCCAGTGGGCAGAAACCGGCGCGCCGACGGCGAGCAACTCTTCCACCAGCACATAACGCGAGAACGCATCAAGGTCGCCGCCACCATACTGCGCCGGCAAAGTCACGCCGACCCAGCCCCGCTGCGCGAGCCGGCGGCTGAATGCGGCATCGAACCCCATCCAAGAGCGTGCGCGCACGGGCGCGGGAGCGGGCTCCAGCGCCTCGGCCAGGAACGCCTTGACCTCGGCACGCATCAACTCGGCCTGCGGTGGCAGCTCCGCCAGCCGTAGCTGGCCCAACAGACTGGTCACGGTTTCTCCTTTCGATGGCCGTGTGGAAGTGGCCCCACGGCAATTCGCGTCATGCAAAAAATATATCCACTATAGGCCTAGCATATAGTCTTTGCGTACTTCTCACACCACGAACAGGAAATGCCATGCCAGACTTCTTGCGCTACGAGCAGGACGCACATGTCGTCACGCTCACGATGAACGAGCCCGAGCGTCGCAACCCGCTCACCGGCAACACGGCGGTGCCGGAGTTCCTCGCCGCGATCGAACGTATCCACAACGACCACAACGTGCGGGCGGTCATTCTCACCGGCGCCGGGAGCGCATTCTCGTCCGGCGGGGACGTGCGCAACATGTTGCGCCAGTCCACCGGGGAGGTGTCAGGCATGCAGATCCGCCATGAATACCGCACCGGCATACAGCGTCTTCCACTGGCCCTATTCAACCTCGAGGTGCCGGTGATCGCGGCGGTCAATGGCGCGGCGGTCGGCGCCGGCCTGGACCTGGCTTGCATGTGCGACGTGCGTATCGCCTCGGACAAGGCCAAGTTCGCGGAGAGTTTCGTCAAGCTCGGCATCATTCCGGGAGACGGCGGTGCCTGGTTGCTGACCCGGCTGATCGGCATGTCGCGCGCGGCCGAAATGGCATTCACCGGTGACACCATCGATGCCCGGCAAGCGGAACAATGGGGCCTGGTGTCGCGTGTCGTGCCGCCCGAAGAACTGATGCCGGCGGCGCGCGCAATGGCTGATCGCATGGCGGCCAATCCGGGCCACGCGGTGCGTCTTGCCAAACGCCTGTTGCGTGAATCGCTGCATACGCGCCTGGACACTCTGCTCGAGATGGCGGCTGCCTTCCAGTCGCTGGCGCACCAGACGCCAGACCATCGGGAAGCCGTGTCGGCCTTTCTCGAGAAACGTCAGCCCGTGTTCAAGGGCTGAGAGCGTGAGAGGCAATCGCTTGAGCCCACGCAAGACCCCGCAACCAGTTCCAGGCGCTTCGGGCCACGGTCAGTCGCCGGGGTCTTGCCCTGCGGGCCGGGGCGCCCAAGGGCGCCGTGCGGCGTTGCGCCGCTTGACCATGTCCCGACATGGACAAGCGGCGCGCCTTGCCCGCCACCCTTGGGCACCCCGTCGTGGGCCCAATCGATTGCCTCTCACGCTCTGACGCCATGGCGGAACGCCCTGCGCCACGTTACGCAACAGGGATCGACGATGTGCCGCGACGTCGTGAGAAAAATGGCGACCTGCCTCCGATTTTCGCCTAGAATCGCCTGCATCAGAAACCATGTTTCCACATGAGAAACATTATTGGGGTGGAGGCGGTCGTCGCAGCGGCGTTCGACCAGTTTCCGCCCGTTTGACAAGGCATACAAACATGAAAATTGACCCGGCCGGCATGGACTTCCGCGATCTTCACCATCTGCTGGCGGGCGCCGTGGTGCCCAGGCCGATCGCGCTGGTGTCGACGCGGGGACAAAACGGCGTCTACAACGTCGCGCCGCTGAGTTCGATCAGTATTGCCTGTGTCAAGCCGCCGATGTTGTCGTTCTCGCTTTCCACACGCCGGCGCAAGGGCGGCGAAAAAAAGGACACCTTGCGCAACATCGAGTTCGCCAAGGAGTTCGTGGTCAACGTTCCCGTCGTGGAAAGCATGGCAGAGGCCATGAACAAGTCGGGTGCCGAGTTTCCCGAACATGTCAGCGAGTTCACAGAAACCGGACTGACCCCGGTCAAGGCCGACATCGTGGATGCGCCCATGGTGCTGGAGTCACCGGTGAATTTCGAATGCCGGTTGGTCCGAATCATCGAATTCGGTGAACACCCGAGTATCTCCAGCCTAGTCATCGGAGAAGTCGTGCGGGCCCACGTCCGGGACGAGTTCTTCGCCAACGGACAACTGCAATCGGACAAGATGCGGGCGATCGGACGGCTGCTTGAGCCCTATTGCCGAACCAACGAGATTTTCGAGTTCAAAGTCGAATACACGCTTTAGCTCGGCGTTATTCGCGCCGGGCCGGCAACCCACCTCCACCCAACGCAACCGGGACCCGACGTTCATCGTGCGGAGTCGGCGTGTCCCGGTCGCAATTCGACATAGGTCGGCAAACGCTCGGGATAGTCGGCAGCCACCGGCGTGTCCGATACCATGTTGCGCTCGAGGCGACCCATGGCGGCCGGATAGTCCTTGACATGGACGTAATAGAAAAACGACAGCAGCCGTTCACAGAAGCTCCACAAGCCGTTGCTTTTTTCGTAGACGTCGTCATAACGCATCGCAGCAACCATCGGCTGCTCCTTGCGCCAGACTTCCGCATGCACCGACACCATGCCACGGGCGCGGGCAGGACTCTCGAACCAGATCACATGATCGTGCGCGAAATGGTTGGTCGCACCCAGCACGCTGAACCGCGACTCAAACTGCTTGATGACCGCGTCGATACCGGTGGCGCGCATCGTACCGTCCTTGGAACCGAACGACGCGTTCTCGGTAAACAGCAGACGCGCCGACGCCAGGTCGCGGTTGTCGATGGCGAAGTTGTAGCGGGCCGTCAGGTCGCGGATCGCGAGTTGGTCCTCGACGGCCGCAAGGCGGCTTTCGAGGCTGCGATCAGCGGCGGCCGGCACGCGGTTTGGAATGGTCATGGTATGTCTCCTGGTGGGGGTCAAGGGTTGTGGACGTCGGGCACGGCCGGTCGGCCCGTCATCAAACGGTTCGACATCGGGCCGATGGGGAGCGGGGAGTTCGCGCCGAGCGCAGGGTGTCACGCCTGGGGCAGGGAATCGCGGTATGCCTGCACATAGTGCGCAACCGAGCGGTGAAAATTCTGCGCCCCACCCTCGTTGCGGCCAAACAAAATTTCGGTGTTGGCGCCGGATTGCAACCCCTCCTGGATGCTGAAGCTGGTGGAGTAGTCTTCGTCGCGCACGATCTTGGCATACAGCGCGATACGTTCCTGCATCGCTTGCAACTGCTCCGGCGAATCCTGCGACGGATCGCGCGGATTGACATGGATCTGGTTCGTGATACAGCGGTCCGGGGCGATCGGAATCATCTGCGACACCAGACCGCCATGTTTGTCCGCCGAGATCGAGATGTGCGGGAACAAGGTGCGTACCGCATGGAAATACTTGTCACCCCACTCGGACTCCGGCACGTCCTTCATCTTGAGCATCAACTGCGGATCATTGCCCCAGGCGTTGCCGGCCATGCGCTGGTGCGGGCCCGATGGCAGCGGTCCGTAGCGGTCATACAGCGACACAGACGTGGAGCTTTCCCGTTTCCAGAATTCGAACAAGGTATGGCGATGCAGGAACGGTACGTGGTAAGACTCGAGGTATCCGTCGTGGGTGATCTTCCAGTTCGCGCTCTCCAGCTGAGACCTGCCGTGCACGAACCATTTGTCGGCCGCTAGCCCCGCCAGTTCGTGCAACATGTCGCCCAGGTAGTCGTCGATGTCGAACGTCTTGCCACGGGTGATGCAGACCCAGATGAAGCCGACGCGCTCCACGCACGGCAGTTCCTTGAGCCCGCACGTGGCCTTGTCGATGTCGCCGAATTTGCGCTGGTCGGCCACCGCGATCAACTGGCCGTCGGTGCCGAAGCGCCAGGCATGGTAGGGACAGGTGAAACCCTTGACCTTGCCCGACTCGACATGCGTCTGGGTCACAGCCCGGCCGCGGTGCGAGCAGGTATTGATGAAGGCACGCATACGCTTGTCCTCGCCGCGCACTATCAACACCGGAACGTCCAGCACCTTCATCGCTTTGTAACAGCCGGGCTCGGGCATCTCGCTGCTCAGGCCCAGCATCAGGGGCAGGCGGCGAAAGATGGCATTCATCTCCTCGTCCCAGCTGCGCGGGCTGTAGGTTTCCACCGGCAGCCGGTAGATAGCGTCGGTGGAATCCGTGGTGCCGGCTTCGGCGTGAGCAAGCGCACGTCCGACCAATTCCGATATCTGTTGCTCAACGTACTCCGACTGCGCCATCGTTTGCTCCTGTTCCAGACGCCTCCAACAGGCGACGCCATGATTGACTGCGATACCTATGAACCAACGCGGATCTGAAAAAATCCCTGGAGCGGGAAAACCCGCTGGCGCTTTGCACGCATTGTGCAATAGAATCATTCAAAAAGAAACAAAGTTTCTGTTTTTTTATAATCAACAGTCATATAGAAACAATGTTTCTATATGAGAAACATCAATGGAGCAAGAACCCCCATGGAATCCACGCAACTTCTGATTCAAAACGCCAACTTGATTGATGGCACCGGCAAGCCGGCACGCCGCGCATCGGTACTGGTGGTCGGCGACAAAATCCAGGCTGTGGGCGAGGCCGCAGACGCGGCCGCAGCATCCACGGCACAGCGCATGGACGCCAGCGGCCTGTCGCTGATGCCTGGACTGATCGATGCCCATGTGCACAGCACGTTCGACAACGCGGCGGGCCACGACGAGTTGTTCTACCACCGCCGCCCAGGCATGGCCGCCATCACGGCGGCGCGCAACGTGCGGCACATGCTCACGGCTGGTGTCACGGGTTTCTGCGACCCCGATTCGCTGTTCGACCTGGGCGTCGACCTCAAGGAGGCCATCCAGTACGGCGTGATCGAGGGCCCGCGCATGGCCGTTGGCGGTTATGCGTTGATGACCTCGGTGGGGGGTGCTGCCGGCCGGTTGATGCCTGACAAGGGCATCATGGCTTATGCCGTGTTGCTGCAGGGCAAGGACGAGATCATGGCCGAGGTGCGGCGCCAGATCAAGATCGGCTGCGACTGGATCAAGGTGCACGTCACCGGTTCACTGACACACCGGCGCAGCGAAGGCGAGTTCGTCACGTTCACGATGGATGAGCTGCGCACGATCTGCGACCTGGCGCACAGCTTCGGCGTCCCGGTGATGGGGCATTGCCGCGGCGCGCATTCGGTTAAGTTCGCCTGTGAGGCCGGCTTCGACCAGATCGTCCACGCCACGCTGATGGACGACGAGGCCCTCGATGCGGTGGTCAAGCACAATGCCTTCCTAGTACCGGCCCTGACCTTCCAGGCCAACCTGGTGGAATTCGGCGACGCGATCAATGCCAGTCCGGTGATGCAGGACATTTTCCGGCGCGAGATCGAGGACAGTGCGGAGATGCTGGCCAAGGCGTACAAGGCAGGTGTGCCGTTATTGTGCGGCACCGAATCGGGCTTCTCGGTCACACCCTATGGTCACTGGCACTACCGCGAACTCGAGGTCTTCGTCAAGTACCTGGGCCTGTCGCCGCTGGAAGCGATCCGCTGCGCGACACAATACGGCGCGCTCGCGATCCGACTCAAGGACAAGACCGGCACCATCGAAGCCGGACGCCTGGCGGACATGCTGCTGATCGACGGCGACCCGTCCAAGGATGTGACCCTCCTCGGGCGGCGCGACAAGCTGCGCATGGTGATGCTGGGTGGCAAGTCGATCAACCTGGAGCGCACCGAACCCGAACGTAGCCGGCTGCCGGAATGGCGCGTGCATGAGTTCGGCAGCATTTTGACCAAGGAAGTGGTGTCGCGCGTGCGCGGCGGCCAGCCCATCGGCGGCCACGGGAGCCATTGATCGCCGGACCTATCGCACTCAATCGATTAGAAATCGACAAATGAAATAGCCCGTTCGCGCTGAGCCGGTCGAAGCGCATCGCGAAGAGCCTGTCCTGAGGCTGACGAAGGGCTTCGAGCCTTCGACGGACTCAGGACAGGCCAAGCTCAGCCCGAACGGGCTCTTGGTCATTGATTGCAATGGGTATGAGGCCCTGCTGAACTGCCTGTATCGCGACCACACAGCGCTGATCTCCGATCTTGTGCCGGAACTTACATGAACACATTGCAAGACAAATCGATCCTGATCACCGGTGGCGGCACCGGAATCGGCGCCGGATGCGCCGCCTACTTCGCCGCGCGCGGCGCGCGGGTCACGATCAGCGGTCGACGCGAAAGCCGCCTGCTTGAAGTGGCCGATGCGATCGGCCCGGCCTGCGCCTATGTGGTCGGCGACGTGACGCTGGCGCGCGACCGCCAGGCCATGGTGGAGGCTGCCGTCACCCATGGCGGCGGCCGGCTCGACACGTTGGTCAACAACGCCGGCATCACCCACCACGGCGGATTGCCGGAACTGGACGAAGCGACGTTGATGAAGGTGCTCCAGAGCAATGTGGCGGCACCACTGCTGCTGACCCAGCTCGCCCTCGGGGCACTGGAGGCAAGCCAGGGCTGCGTGATCTTCATCGGTTCGGTGCACACGCGACTGGCACTGGCTGGCCGCCTGGCCTATGCCGCGTCCAAGGGCGCGGTGCAGAACATGTCGCGTGTGCTGGCGGCCGAACTCGGGCCGCGCAAGGTACGCGTCAACTGCGTCATCCCGGGCGCGGTGGCAACCGAGATCAATGCCGCCGTAACCGGACAGGACCCGAAGGAAGCCAAGGCATTTTTCTACAAGCTGGCGCACATGCATCCGATCGGGCGTATCGGAGAGGCGCAAGACATCGCGCAGGCCATGGAGTACCTGATCCACGCGAGCTGGACCACCGGCGCCGTCATCGACGTCGACGGCGGCATGGGCCTGGGCGCCGCCAAACTCTGAATCCGTCCGATCCGACCTTCCCACCCCATTCACGAAACACCCCACGCCATGACCGCCACGATTCAAAAAGACCTTCTGGCCCCGGCCATCTCCGACGACGCGCTGGCACAGGCAAGAGCCCTGATCGGGATGCCGATCAAGCTCGAACAATGGAACCACGAGGCCGCGCGCGACGTGATCCGCCATTACGCCTGGGGCATCGGGGACGACAATCCACTGTATTCCGATCCCGACTACGCCAAGACCACGAAGTGGGGTGGCATCATCGCGCCGCCCACCTTTTTCTTTGGCATCTGGGATGCCGTCGTGGCACCCGGGCTGCCCGACGTGCAGTGGTATTACTCGGGCATCGACGCCGAGTTCTACCATCCGATCCGGCGTAACGACACCATCACCGCATCGGCGGAATATGTCGACGCTCAACCGCTCAAGGGCAAGACCGTGGCCAACATGCTGGTGCAGACCGGCGACGTGCGCTACCACAACCAGGACGGCCAGTTGGTGACAAAGGTGCTGTCGCACTGCTTTCGCGTGGCGCGCGCTTCGGCCAAGGGCGGTCTGAGCTACGCGCCGCGCGAGAAGCATGTGTTCAGCGCCGACGAACTCGCAGCGATCGCCCAGGCCCAGATCGACGAAACCGTGCGGGGAGCGGAGATGCTGTACTGGGACGACGTCGAGGTCGACAGCGTATTGCCGGACGTCGTGCGTGGGCCGATCAACCAGCTCGACATGACGACGTATTACTGCGGCGCGGTCGGCACCTCGGGCTACAAATCGACCAAGCTGCGTTGGAAGTACCGGCACTGGGCCAACCACCACCCCGAGCGGCTGCCCAACAACTACGACAAGAGTTATTACGGAGCAGCGGTGTTGCCCAGCATCGGCCACCAAGACGCCAAGGTCGCCACGGTCGATCTCGGCATGCCAGGGCCCTACGACAACGGCCCGCAACGCTGCGGCATGTTGACCACCGTGGCCACCAACTGGATGGGCGACAACGGTTTCGTGCGCAGCGTCAGTGCCCGCCTGAAAATGCCGGTCATCTTCGGAGACTGCAACTATTTCAAGGGCAAGGTGACCGGCACGCGCAAGGTCGATGGCGCCGGACTCGTCGACCTGGAGCTGTGGGGCGAAAACCAGTTGGGACAGCTGACGATCAAAGGATCGGCTGTCGTCGAGTTGCCCTGCCGATGAGGACCTCGAAGCGGATCGGACCCGGATGAACACCTTTTCTCGCCTGCTGCGGCCCGCCAGCATCGCCCTAGTGGGTGCCTCGCCCGATGCCGGCAAACTCGCCGGCCGGCCGTTGTCCTACCTGCAGCGTTACGGCTACCAGGGCCGGATACATCCGGTGAACCCAAAGCACGCGCAGATCGATGACGTTCCGTGTTTCGCATCCATCCAGGACCTGCCGCGCGACATCGACCTCGCTCTGATCCTGTTGCCCGCGCCAGGGGTGGCGCAGGCGCTGGAGGAATGTGCACGACAAGGTGTGGCCAACGCGATCTCGATCGCCGGCGGTTTTGCCGAAGCCGGCGCTGTTCCCGAGCAGGACAAACTGACCGCCATCTGCAGGCGCCATGGCATTCGCTTGGTCGGCCCGAATTGTGTCGGCCTGCTGCATCCGGCGCATGGCGTCACGGCCACCTTCTCCAGTGAACTAAAAAACGCGATGCCACGCCCCGGCAAGGTGGCACTGCTGACGCAGTCGGGCGCGTTGGGCAATTCCTTGCTGCAGAGCTTCAATGACATCGGGCTGGGCCTGGCTTATTGGGTCTCGACCGGCAACGAGGCCGACATCGGCGTACTGGACCTGGTAGAACACGCGGTCACCGATGACCAGGTCGAACTGATCGCGTTGTACGTCGAGGGTTTCAAGCAGGGATCGCGCCTGCTGGATCTCGCACGGCGCGCCCGCGCGGCCGGCAAGGCCATCGTCGTGCTGCGCGCCGGTCGATCCCAGCAAGGTCGAGCTGCTGCGGTCTCGCACACCGGCAAACTCGCGGGCGCATGGAAGGTCTGGTGCGACGTGGCGCAGCAGGCGGGCCTGATCACGGTCGATTCGCTCGATGGCATGCTCGACGTGATCGCGGCATTCGATCTGTACGGGCACCCGAAACACGACGCCGCCACAGGCCTGGGGGTGTTGACCATCTCCGGCGGCCTCGGCGTATTGATCTCCGACGCCGCGGCAGATGTCGGTGTGTCGATTCCACCGTTCGCCGCGTCGACCCAGGATGCGTTGCGCAGCGTGTTGCCCGCGCAGATGACCGTGGCCAACCCGGTCGACACCGCACTCTTCACCAACGAGAAGGGTTACGCGCATTGCGCCCAGGCGGTGTTGCACGACGACCACGTCGGCACCCTGCTGTTGGTGCTGACTCGCCTGGCCCACGACTACCAGGCCTTGATGCCGTGGCTGGAGCGGCTCGGCGGCGAGGCCCGCGACATGGGCAAACAGCTGGCGGTATCCTACCTGTCCTCGTCCGACACATTGCAGGCGCAGGACCGCCGCCAACTGGTGCAGGCCGGCATTCTGGTGCTGCCGACGGCCGAGCGGGTCGTCATGGCGCTTGGGCGCCGTGCCGTGGCAGTACGCCCACTGCCAGCCCCGGCACCCGCGTCGGCAACCCGGCCCACGAGTCGCAACAGTGCCGAATTCATCGCACTGGCACAGGTTCCGACCGTACCCGAGGCCATCGTGACCGACTGCGCCGCAGCGCAGGCCTTCGCCGGGCGTGTGGGTTATCCGGTGGTACTCAAGGTCGTGTCGGCCGATATCGCCCACAAGACCGAAGTGGGTGGCGTGGCACTCGGGCTGACCGATGCGCACAGTCTGGAGCAGGCGTGGGCGCGGATGCAGCAGTCCGTGGCAGAGCGCTCGCCCGAGGCGATCGTGACCGGTTACAGCGTGCAGCCGATGTTGCGCGACGGCTTCGAGCTGATCGTGGGTTGCTCGATCGACCCCGAACTCGGCGCCGTGTTGATGGTCGGCGCCGGTGGCATCTGGGCCGAGGTGCTCGACGACGTGCGTTTCCTGGCGCTGCCCGCGAGCCGGGCCGAGATCACCGACGCGCTCGAGCGTCTGCGCATCGCGCCAATCCTGCGCGGCGCGCGTGGACAGCCGCCGCTGGATGTGGCGGCGGCCGTTGCGAGCATTCACACCTTGGCATTGCAGTTTCACGCCGACGACTGGATCGCGGAGGTCGACCTGAATCCCCTGCTGGTCCGCCCACAGGGAAAGGGAGCGATCGCGCTCGACCTGCTCGTGGTGCCGCACGACGCGCCAACCCGGAGTCCCCATGAAGACCACCCCCATTGAACGCGACCACGACAACAGCCCGGCAACCACGGAGCCAATGAAATCGCTGCGCACCGGGTTGCGCGTGTTGCGCGAGTTCGAATGCAACCAGCGGGACTTCGGCGTCACCGAACTGGCGCAACGATGCTCCCTGTCCAAGAGCCAAGTATCCAAGATCCTCAGCGCGCTGGTCGACAGTGGGCTCGTGGTGCAGGACCCCGTGAGCCGAACCTATTCGGTGGGAATGCGCTGTTATGTGCTGGGTTCCCGCTACACGACCTACGACAGCCTGTGCCAGGCCGCGACGCCGGTGATGCGCGAGTTGCTCAACCGCACGGGCCACAGTGTGCGCCTGTCGGTGCCCGACGGTGACGACACTCTCTACCTGATCGGACTGGAGGGTCCGATGTTCATGGATACCGGCTGGCGCTCGGGCAGCCGGGTCGCGTTCGGCGCATCGTCCGTGGGGCGGGTGCTGATGGCATTTCTCGATCCGGCAACCACGCGCAGGCTGCTGGAGCTACCCGTGCCGACGCTGACGCAACATACTGTCACGGACCACGCCGCACTCAAACGCATCGTCGCCACGGCTAGACACACTGGTTACTGCGTACAGCGCAACGAGACCTCACTGGGCCTTGGCGTGGTCTCGGTACCTTTGTTCAAGACCGGCCAGGTGGTCACAGGGGCGCTGGGCCTGGCCTTTCCGTCACACCACGTGGGCAAGGACACGGAGCAACCGCTCGTCGATGCCCTGCATGAGGCAGCGCGATCGATCTCGCAACGACTGGGTTGTGACGTCTATCCGTTCGGCGCCGCCAGCCGCAAACACGCGCCAGTCGACGCGACTCCCCTGGAGCTGTCGGGCATACCAGCCGGCTGAACGGAGCGCGTCGACACCCAGGCATCCGGTCCCCACGCCGGCGCAAGACCGTCCGACTGAAATCGATGCGGCAGATCCTCGACTATGTTCCAGGTCGCGGTCAGACGACCGAAGCCGACGCAGATCGCACACCAGATCCCCAGTTCGACCACCGCCTTGTCCGTGAAATGCTGCGCCAGCTGCGCGTACAAGGCGTCGTCGATGGCCAGGTGGTTGTTCGCCAGCAGGTCGGCGTAATGCATGGCCATGCAACTGCGACATTGATTGTGGAATGCGATCCGCAGCCGCACCAGTTCGCGCAGCCGCTCGGACAACACCGCCTATTGCTTGATCGGATAGCGCGGCAAACCTCGCCGGAAACCTGCTAGTGGCGACTGTCGATGTACGTCTGCAACTGGTCGGGCAGGTCGGCCAGCTGCGGCTCGGTACCGGGCCAACGCACGCGCTTCGGATCGGCCAGTCCGTCGGCCACTTCATCGAAGGGCAATACGTAGCGGAACCGGATATCGCGCTCCTGGAACACCCAGCCGGACGGCGTACGGACATACCGATCCAGGTAACGCAGCGCAATCCGGATGGTCTTGCCGGCGATACACAACTCAGCATGGCCATTGACGGCGCCACGGGCCTGGTCGTCCGAATCGAAATCGAAATGCCATGTGTACGCGTAATGCGAACTGGCCGTGTAGATCGCCAGCCGCTCACGGTAGAAATCGACGACGGCCTGGCGCCCCTTGACGCCGCGAAACACACCATCATCGGCAAACAATTTTCCGATGGTGTCGAAGTCACGGTCGTCCACGGCCATGCCATAACGCGACAACAGTTCGGCCAGTTGCTGGCGGTCATCCACACGGCGCACCATACGTGCGAGTTCATGCAGGTCGGGTTCGTCCATGGCCATTTTTTCTCCTGTTATTTGTCGAGCGTGCAGTGTAAGACCGGACCGGTCATCTATCCAGACATACTGGTAACCTGTTAGGTGTCGTATACCATGCAAACCACACTCCTCGAACAGGAACACCATGCCCACGGATCCGGTCATCATTGAGGTCGCCATCAACGGCGGCGTCACGCCCAACAGAAATCCCCACGTACCGTTGCAGGCCGATGCCATCACCGCGGATTGCCTGCGTTGCTTCGACGCCGGCGCCACTGTGATCCATGCACACAATCACGACATCCGACTCAACGGCCGGGCGGGGGCCGACGCGTATCTGGAAGCATGGCGACCGATCCTGGCGCAGCGACCGGATGTGTTGTGGTATCCAACGCTGTCGGTGAACCAGTCGGACGGCGCCAACCTTGAACCGGTGCAGGACCGCTTCTCGCACTACCCGTATATCGCGGCCGAGGTGCCGATGCCGATCGGGGTGGTGGACCCCGGCTCGACCAACCTGGGTTATCCGGGCCCGGACGGATTGCCCAAGGGCTTCAGCTACGTCAACAGCTACAAAGATATCGCGTGGGCCTTCGCGTTGGCGGAGAAACTGCGCTTCGCGCCGTCGCTGGCGATCTACGAACCCGGTTTTCTGCAGACCGTCCTGACCTGGCACCGCGCGGGCCGATTACCCCGTGGCACACACGCCAAGCTGTATTTCGGCGGCGAGTGGGGGCTGACCGCGCGCGGACGCGGCGTGAGCTTCGGCCTGCCACCCACCCGCAACGCACTGCTGGCCTACCTGGACATGCTCGAAGGAACCGACATCCCCTGGTCGGTTTCGGTCTGGGGTGGCGACCTGATGCAAACTCCTGTGGCGCAGATGGCGTTGGAGTTGGGCGGCCACCTGCACGTCGGCATCGAAGAGCACTATGATCCGCAACGCACGCCCACCAACCTGGAGTTGCTCGAAGAAGCCAAGGCCTTGTGCGCCCAGGTGGGACGTCCCGTCGCCACGACGGCACAAGCCAGAAAAATACTCGATCTGCCAGAGCCGATCACGGCCGCGTTGGTCCATGCCGAATAGGCCACGCCCGACAGCCGGCCACCTCACAACACGTCGGACAGCCGCGCGTTGGCCACTTGCGTGACACGCCACCACGGATCGGTGGCTGCATTGCGGTGCAGCAGCAGCAGGTAGGCCAGCGGTTCGAGCGCCGTCTGCTCCGGCTCGGCCAGCAGCACATAGCGGGTGCCGGCAGACCCGGGGTCATCCTCGAGCCGGGCGACCCAGTCGAGTTCGACCAAGGTCTGCAGCGTCGACTCAACCCCCAGCACACTCACACGCAAGGCCTTGACCAGCTGCGGTACGGTCAATCCGTGCACGGCGGTCGCACGCGCCTGCAACAACAAGCGCACGATCTCCAGCGCGCGCTGAAAACGCCAACCGGGGCCCTGGTCGCGCTGCACCACACCCGATAACAAGCTGGGCAGATAGGCCGTAATCACCGCGCCCAGCAACACGATCACCCAGGCCAGGTAGATCCACACCAGCAGGATCGGCACCGTGGCGAATGTGCCGTACACCACCGAGTAGGTGGGCACCTTGCCCAGGTAGAGCACCAGCAGCTTTTTGGCCAGTTCCATCACCACCGAGGCAAAGATGCCACCGGCCCAGGCATGCGCCCATTTGACCCGGGTATTGGGCACGTAGTAATACATCGCCGCCGCACCCCCGGCCAGAATCGCGAACTGCACGGTGTCGAGCAAGAGGCCCAGGCCGGTCAGGGCGCCCCCGGCCAGGTCACGCGAGGCCGTCACCGCGAACGAGGTCATCGTGATGCTGGCACCCAGTACCAGCGGCCCGAGCGTCAGTGCCGCCCAGTAGACCAGGATGCGCTGCGCCAGCCGGCGTTTGCGGCGTACCCGCCAAATCCCGTTCAAGGTGCGATCGATGGTCAGAATCAATGCCAGCGCCGTGGCCAGCAAAAATACCAGGCCCACACTGCCGAGCTGGCTCGCCTGCTTGGCGAACTGCGTCAAGTAACCCAGCACCTGGCGCGCAATGGCGTCCGGCACGAGGTTGTCGACCAGCCAGCGTTGCAACACCACCTGCAGTTTGCCGAACATCGGAAACGCGGAGAAGATGGCCAGCGCCACGGTGAACAGCGGTACCAGCGCAATCGTCGTCGTAAAGGTCAGGCTGCTGGCCGTCAGCCCCAGCCGGTCTTCACGAAAGCGCTCGCGCAGCGTGAGCGCCGTGCTTTTCCAGGGGAGATGAAGAAGGTCCTCCAGCAGGGCGCGGAGTTCAGGGGGCATTCGCATGGCCGGTATGATGCCACTGACATGCACGCGAACGACAAAACCGTCTCCCTGACCCGTACCCTGGCCGTGGGAAGCCTGATTGGAATGATCCTGCTGGGCCTGGCCTGGGAGCTCTGGCTGGCGCCGCTGCGCCCGGGCGGTTCCTGGCTGGCGCTCAAGGTGTTGCCCCTGTGTATTCCGCTGGCTGGCCTGCTGAAGAACCGCATGTACACCTACCGCTGGGTCAGCCTGATGGTGTGGCTGTATTTCACCGAAGGCGTGGTGCGCGCCTGGGGCGACAAGCCGCCGGGCAACTGGCTGGCGCTGACCCAGGTGCTGCTGTGCTGCACGCTGTTTGTCGCCTGCGCACTGCATGTGCGTCTGCGCCTGCGCAACCATGCAGCCGCCATGAACGCCACACCCACCGTCGCCGAGCAAATCTGATCTGTCCATGACCGACTTCGCCCACCCCCTGATCGACGATCTGCGCGCCATCGTTGGCGCGCCCCATGTGCTGACCCATGACGATCCGGCCACCGACCTGAGCGCCTGGGAGCAAGACTGGCGCAAACGCAGCCAGGGCCGGGCACTGGCAGTGGTCAAACCAGGTTCTACCGAAGAGGTGGCGGCTGTCGTGGCCACTTGCGCCCGCTGGCAGGCCGCGACCGGCATCAGCATCGTGCCGCAAGGCGGCAACACCAGCATGGTGGTGGGTGCGGTACCCGACGCATCGGGCAAGCAGATCGTGCTCAACATGCAGCGGCTGAACAAGGTGATCGCGCTCGATGCCGGCAACTCGACGCTAACAGCGCAGGCCGGTTGCATTCTGCAGACGCTGCAGGAAACTGCCCGCAGCGCCGGATTCCTGTTTCCGCTGAGTCTGGCGGCCGAAGGCAGTTGCACCATCGGCGGCAACCTGGGCACCAATGCGGGCGGAACCCAGGTCGTGCGTTATGGCAATACCCGCGATTTGTGCCTGGGGCTCGAAGTGGTCACCGCGCAAGGCATGGTCTGGAGTGGCCTGTCGGGTCTGCGCAAGGACAACACCGGCTACGACCTGCGCAACCTGTTGATTGGTGCTGAAGGCACGCTGGGCGTGATCACCGCCGCAACGATGAAGCTGGTACCACTGCCGGCGGCGCAGCTCACCGCCTGGGCGGCCGTGCCGTCGATGGAACATGCCGTTGCCTTGCTCGGCTTGGCGCACCACACGCTGGGCGCGGGCCTGACCGGCTTCGAGGTTATGGGGCAATTCGCGTTGGCGCTGGTCGCACGCCACATGCCGGCGTCCAAGGTGCCTTTGTACGAGACCACCCCCTGGTGTGTATTGCTCGAGGTGTCGGACCATGAATCCGAAGCCCATGCACGCGCCCAGTTCGAGCGTCTGTTGGAGGCCGGCATGGAGCAGGGCTGCATCACCGACGGCGTGGTGGCCGAAAGCCTGTCGCAGGCCAAGGCCTTGTGGCAGATCCGCGAGAACCTGCCCATGGCCCAGGCCATGGAAGGCCTGAACATCAAGCACGACATTTCGATCCCGATCTCGCGCATCCCCGAGTTCGTGCGCACCACCGATGCGGCACTGGCCCAGGCCCTGCCCGGCATCCGCATGGTCGACTTCGGCCATCTGGGCGATGGCAACCTGCACTACAACGTGCAGGCGCCCGAAGGCGTCGACGCCGCCGCCTTCCTGCGCGCGCACGAGACCACCGTCAACACCATGGTGTTCGAATCGGTGACCCGCTTTGGCGGCTCGATCTCGGCAGAACATGGCATTGGCAGCCTGAAGGTCGACAAGCTGCCCGGCTACAAGTCGCCGGTGGCGCTGGACATGATGCGTGCGATCAAGCGGGCGCTGGATCCGACCAATCTGATGAATCCCGGGCGGGTGGTGCGGGTCTGAGGCCCTTACCGCTTACTGCTGACTATCGACAACTGCGATGACGGGGACCCTATCCGACGGCCTGTTCGCAGACCACCACGGTGTCGCCCGCTGCACCTGGTGCGAAGCCACACCGGTGTACCGCGACTACCACGACACCGAATGGGGTTTTCCGGTAGCCGACGACCGGCGCTTGTTCGAGAAAATCTGTCTCGAAGGTTTTCAGAGCGGCCTGAGCTGGCTCACCATCCTGAACAAGCGCGAGTCCTTTCGCCGGGGCTTTGCAAATTTCGACATCGAACAGATGGTGCGGTTCGGCGATAACGACGTCGCGCGCCTGCTGCAGGACGCTGGCATCGTGCGCCATCGCGGCAAGATCGTCTCCACCATCAACAATGCCCGTCACGCCCTCGCCTTGCGCGACGAATGCGGCTCGCTGGCAGCCTATTTCTGGCGCTGGGAGTCGGAGCCGGCCAGTCGACCTGCCCGCATGACCAAAGACGTTCTGCGCACCCTGTCCACCTCAGCGGAGTCCGTGGCGCTGTCCAAGGACCTCAAGAAGCGCGGCTGGAGTTTCGTCGGTCCGACCACCGTCTATGCCTTCATGCAGGCGATGGGCCTGGTGAACGACCATGTCGAAGGCTGCGCCACCCGCGCCGCGGCCCTGGCCGCACGCCAGGCGTTTCAGCCGCCACGCTGACCCACCAACACCCCGCGACCGGTGTGACCAGGCCACTTTACCTCTGATCCAACGCCTGATGTGCGGACGCACTGCGCAGTCCGGACGCGGGTGCGTATCCGGCTTACGCCCACTGGCAGTCTGGGACGCGTTCGAACGGGGCGCTCTAATTTTGGCATCACGCATGAAGAAATTCGGTTCTTGCGCGTACGCACCGCTGTCATCAGAATGGCTTTGGACCTTCAACATCAGGAGTATTTTCATGCCCTCTTCTCCGAATCTGACCCGTCGCCGTCTCCTTGCCGCTGGTGGTCTTGCCGGCACCGGCGCCTTCCTTTCGATCAACGCCCACGCGCAGGGCAAAGCCAAGATCGGCATGCAACTCGGCTGGATCGCGGGCGGCAACCAGATCGGCGAGGTGGTGGCCAAACGCCTGGGATACTACGACACCGAGGGCATCGACTTTTCCATTCAGCCCGGCGGCCCCAGCATCGACGGCGTGGCCATCGTCGCGTCCGGACGTTTCGAGGTGGGCCAGGTCTCGTCCAGCCCGTCCAACATGCTGGCGGTTTCGCAGGATCTGCCGATCCAGGTGTTCGCGACCGGTCTGCAGCAACACCCCTACACCTTTTTCTCACTCAAGAAAAACCCGATCCGAACTCCCAAGGACATGGTGGGCAAGAAGATTGGCATCCAGTCCACCGGCATGGTGTTGTTGCGCGCGCTACTGGCCAAGAACAAGATCGATGAGAAATCCATGACCATCATTCCGATCGGCAGCGACATGACGCCGCTGCTGACCGGCCAGGTCGACACCGTCACCGGTTGGCTGACCAACACCTCGGCGCTCAAAGCGCTGGGCGCCGACCGCGTCGACATGCGCCTGTGGGATACCGGCGTTCAGCTGTATGCCCTGCCCTACTACGCCCACACCGACACGATCAAGCAGCGGCCCGAGCTGCTGCAGCGTTTTCTGCGTGCCACCGCACGGGGCTGGGCCTATGCCAACAAGAATCGCGACCAGGCAGTGGAATTGCTGGTCAAGGAATACCCCAACCTCAACGGTCCCGACGAACGGGTGGCGATCGATTCGCTGATGTCCTTCGCCTACAACGACCTCACCAACAAGGCCGGCTGGGGCACCATGGACAAGGGCGTCTGGCAGGACCAGATCAATCAGTACGCCGACCTGGGCCAGTTCACCAAGCGTGTGCCCAAAGTCGAGGAGATCATGACCATGGACATCCTCAACGCGACACGCGAATACCGCCTGCGCAACTCGTAGTCGACGCGACTACCCATCCGCCATGACGACATCCACGAGCAGTGCGCCGCGGGCGCAGGGGCGTGCCGCTGCCCACGCCCGGGCCAACGCCCAGACCTCGCCAGGCTTTTCCGTGCGTTGCCGCGACATCACGGTGCGCTTTTTCACCGACCGGCGCAGCGTCACGGCGCTGCAGGGCCTGAGCCTGGACATCCATGACGGCGAGTTGCTGACCTTGCTCGGACCCTCGGGATGCGGCAAGTCGACCTTCCTGCGCGTGGTGGCCGACCTGATAGCACCCACCAGCGGCGACATGCAAGTGCTCGGTGTGACGCCCGAGGCCGCGCGTCTGCGGCGCGACATCGGCTTCGTGTTCCAGGACGCCGCGCTGCTGCCCTGGCGCACCGCGTTGCAGAATGTCGAGTTGCCACTGGAAGTGGCGCGTGGCAGGGCCGACACCCGCCGTGCGGCGCGCGCCACGCCACGCGAACTGCTGGAGCTGGTCGGACTCAAGGGAAGCGAAAACGCCTACCCGCATGAGCTCTCCGGCGGCATGCGCCAACGGGTGGCGATCGCCCGGGCACTGGTCAGCGACCCCAAGGTGCTGCTGATGGACGAACCTTTCGGGGCTCTCGACGAAATCACGCGCGACCGGCTCAATGAGGAATTGCTGCGCGTGTGGCGCGAACTGGGCATGACGGTGCTGTTCGTCACCCACAGCATCCATGAGGCCGCCTTCCTGGGCCAACGCGTGCTGATGCTGGCCGCCAACCCGGGAAGGGTCAAGGAAATCGTGCCCGTAAACCTGCCCGCCGACCGTGGCCTGGGCATACGGGAAACGCCGCAGTTCGTGCAGTTGACGGCGCGTCTGCGCCAAGTGCTGGAAACCTGTTGAGGTAACACCCATGTCCACAACCACTTTGCCAGCCGGGCCTCCGTTGGCGACAAACGACGCAGACCAGGACCTGGCGGCACACCAGGTTCAGCTTCAGCGGCTGATCTGGCGCCGGCGCATCCTGCCGGCCATTGGCGTCTTTGTGCTGCTGTTCAGTTGGTGGGCCATCGTCGAGGGACTGAACGTCAAACCGTTCATCGCGCCCTCGCCGTTCCTGGTGCTCGAGACGCTGTACGCGAAACGCGCCGTTCTGCTCAGCAACATGTTGCCCACCGCGATGGAGGCCGCCGGCGGTTTCCTGATCGGCAACCTCGTGGCCATCCTGATCGCCACGGTCTTCGTCCACAACAAGACCTTGCACGACATCTTCTTCCCGGTCGCGTTGATGCTCAATGCCATCCCCATCGTGGCCAAGGCGCCCGTCCTAGTGCTGATGATGGGCAATGGTATCGAACCGAAGATCGCGATCGCCGCGCTAGTGTGTTTCTTCCCGACGCTGGTGAACATGGTGCGCGGCCTGGACGCGGCCAATCCGCAGGCCATGGAACTGATGCGCGTGCTTTCGGCGAGCAAGACCGAGGTGTTCTTCAAGCTGCGCCTGTTCAGCTCGCTGCCCTACCTGTTCTCGGCGCTGCGCATCTCGGCATCGCTGGCTGTCATCGGTGCGGTGGTCGGCGAGTGGATCGGCGCCACCCAGGGCATAGGCGCGCTGATCATCCAGGCGACCTACAACTTCGACTCGGCGCTGCTGTATTCGGCCATCGTCATGAGCGCCTTTCTCACCGGAGCCTTTTACCTGGCCGTGGCGCTGCTCGAGCGCGCCGTCGTGCGTTGGCAACCCGAGGCGCAAGGTCACTGAGCCATAGCGAACCCACAAGATAGGGAGATTTCATGAGCATCCAAGCAAGCATCCGTCAACAGGCCCGCGACGTCAAGGTCGCCTCACAATCCGATGTCGTCGTCGTCGGCGGAGGCCCGGCCGGCGTGGCGGCCGCCCTGGCCGCGGCGCGCAACGGCGCCAAGGTCACCTTGCTCGAGCGCTACAACCACCTCGGTGGCCTGGCCTCGGGCGGCATGGTGCTGGTGCTCGACGACATGTGGGACAACCACCTCAACGAAATTTCGGTGCGCGGCAGCTGCCAGACCATGATCGAGCGCCTGTCGGCGCTGGGCCTGGTGCACTACCCGCGCAGCAACGAATGGGGTTACGACCCGGACTCCATCCGGCGCTGGTACCGCTGGGGTACGTTCGACTTCCACACCCATGGCACGCCGCATCCGATCTGCTTTGCCGCCGCGTTCGACCCGGACGGATGGAAACGCGCTTCGCTGGAGATGGTGCAGGAGGCCGGCATCGAACTGCGCCTGCACTCCTGGTTCTCGCACACGCTGGTCGAGGACAACATCGTCAAGGGCGTGGTGTGCGAGAGCAAAAGCGGACCGCAGGCCATCCTGGGCCAGGTAGTGATTGACGCCACCGGCGACCTGGATGTAGCGGCTTCGGCCGGCGCGCCCCACACCGGCGGCAACTACATCATGACCACGGTATTCCGACTCGGCGGGGTCGACACCGATGCGGCTGAACGCTTTGAGCGCGAGGAGCCCGAGGCCTACTCGGCGCTGGATCGGCAGATCAAGAAAATACTGGGTGGCTCATGGGGCCTGTGGTGGCTCAAGACCCCGCTGCCCGGCGTGGTGTGGTGCAACTGCCCGCACATGGCCGGGCTGGACGGCCAGAAGGTCGAGGACCTGACACGCGCCGAGATCCAGGGCCGCAAGCACCTGCACGCATTGGTCGACTTCGTGCGCTCACATCTGCCCGGCTTCGAGCGCTGCCATGTGGTCGACGTGGCGCCACAAACCGGCGTGCGCCAGACCCGGCTGCTGGAAGGTGAATACATCATGACCAAGGAAGACCTGCAGCAGCGCACGCGCTTTGCCGACAGCATCGCGCGCGGCCGCGACTACTACATGCCGTACCGGGTACTGTTGCCACAGAATGTCGAGAACCTGCTGGTGGCCGGACGCCACTACTCGGTGACCTCGCAGGCACAGAAGATCTCGCGCGAGATTCCACCCTGCATGGCCATGGGCGAAGCCGCTGGCGTGGCCGCGGCGCTGGCGCTGCAACAAGGTGTGCTCGCGCGCAATGTCGACGTGGCCGCCGTGCAGAAAACACTGCGCGCGCAAGGCGCCGATCCGGGCGACCAGAGCGGCCGCAATGCCGACGTGCCGGCGTTCGCGGCTGCCTTGGCTGTCAACAAGACCGTATTGGAGACCGTATGAACAAACAAGCGCCGGCCCCGGCGGACCTGCCCTTGTCGGGCATAAGGGTGGTGGATTTCACCCAGGTCATGATGGGCCCGGTCTGCACCCAGATGCTGGGCGACTATGGCGCCGACGTGCTGAAGATCGAGCGCAAAGGCGCCGGCGACCTGAGCCGCTCGACTTTCGAGCCGGTGCACGGCGCCGACAACCCGATCTTCTGCAGCCTCAACCGCAACAAGCGCAGTGCCGCACTCGACCTGCGCAACCCGGCGCAACTGGCGGCTGTCAAGGCCTTGATCCAGGATGCCGACGTCGTCGTCAACAACTTCCGCGCCGGGGTCATGGAGCGCATGGGTCTGGGCTACGAGGATTGCCAGGCCATCAATCCCCGCATCATCTATGCGGTGGGCACCGGGTACGGCGACAGCGGCCCCTACGCCCACAAGGGTGGTCAGGACGTGCTGGCGCAGGCCATGAGCGGCGTCATGCACCGGCGCGCCGACGACGCGGTCCCGGTCAGCGTGTATCCGACCGCATTGTGCGACTACAGCGCCGGCATGCACATGGTGCAGGGCATCCTGCTGGCGCTGCTTCAGCGCGCGAAGACCGGCATCGGGCAAAAGGTCAGCGTGTCGCTGTACAACTCGATGCTGGCGATGCAGATGCAGGAGGCGGCAATGATCATGATGGCCGACTCCGAGGTCAACTGGGCCGCGATGCCGCTGTCGGGTGTGTTTGACACCCAGGACGGCGCCCTGGTGATGGTGGGCGCCTTCAAGGCCAATCCGCTGCAGGACATCTGCAAGGCACTGGAGGTGGACGACCTCTCGGCTGACCCGAAGTTCTGCAACCTGAACCAGCAGTTCAAGCACAAGCCTGAGCTGCAGGCGATGTTTCGCGAACGTTTCGCCAGCAACACCCGCGCCCATTGGCTGGCCCGGCTGGAAGAGCAGGATCTGCTGTGCGCGCCGGTACGTGACCTGCGCGAGGCACTGGTCGACCCGCAGACGCTGCACAACCAGATGCTGATGGAGGGCGCCGGCGAAGGCCAGCCCTGCAAGTTCATCGGCAGCCCGATCCAGATGTCGGGCGCCCCGGCGCGCTTGCACCGGGCGCCACCGCGGCTGGGACAACATACCCAGGAAATCCTCGACCTGGTGCAGGCACGGACGCAAGCGTCATGAGCAGCACACCGGAGCGTTCCGTCACCCAGGCCGCGGTCCCGCCAGGGTCCACCAGTGTGCGACTGGAAATCGGCGACCATGTCGCAACGGTCACGCTCGACCGCCCCCATGCGATGAATGCGGTCGACCTCGCCACCGAGGCCGAACTGCAGCGCATCTGGACGCAGATCGAGAACGATTCCGAGATCCGTGTCGTCGTGCTCACCGGCGCCGGTGAGCGGGCCTTTTGCGCTGGTGCCGACCTGAAGAATCCGTCGGTGACCGGACTCGAATACTGGGCAGCTAACCGGGTTGGCGGCTTTGGTGGCATTGCACTGCGCGAGACACTCAACGTGCCGGTGATCGCCCGCGTCAACGGCTTTGCGCTGGGCGGTGGCCTGGAGATGGTGCTCGGTTGCGATATCGTCGTGGCCTGCGAAGAGGCCAGTTTCGGCCTGCCCGAGGCACTGGTCGGACGCATGCCGCTGGACGGTGGCATGGTGCTGCTGCAGCGCCAGGTGCCATTTCGTCAGGCCATGGCCATGATGCTCACCGGCAAACGCATCAAGGCGCAGCAGGCGCTGGACATGGGTCTGGTCAACGAAGTCGTTCCCCGCGCGGATCTCGACGCCGCGGTGCAGCGCTGGGTCAGCGATCTATTGGCCTGCGCGCCACTGTCGCTCAAGGCGATCAAGCAGGTGGTGCGCCTGACCGGCACGATGACGCCGGCGCAGGCCCATGCGACCCGACTGCCGGCGGTGGTTGCGGCCTTGCAATCGAAGGACGGCGACGAAGGCGTGTTGGCCTTCCAGCAAAAGCGCAAGCCGCTGTGGAGCGGTAGTTAGCCCGCCGCACCAACCCTGCATTGTTGCCGCCCTATTTCGGAAGTTCCGTCACCATGGCCTATGTCATCGCCGAAACCTGCATCGACTGCAAGGACGCCGCCTGCGTCAGTTGCTGCCCGGTCGACTGCATCTATGAAGGGCCGCGCACCTTCTACATCCACCCGGATGAATGCATCAACTGCGGCATCTGCGTATCGGTCTGCCCGCCGGAGGCAATCTGGGAAGACGCCGACCTGCCCGCGCCCTTGCACCGGTTCATCGCGATCAACCGCGAGTTCTTTGCGCCCGAAGTGACCGGACTGGGCAGCCCGGGCGGAGCCAGCAGTGTCGGCGCGGCCCTGCGCGACCATCCGCATGTGGCGCTGGCGCCGCGCGCAGACCTCTGAACTCGCCGGCCATCGCGCTCGGGCACACATGCCGGGCCAGCGCAGACCTGGGCTCCCCGGTCCACGGCGGACAAAGACCCGAGGGAATCAGTCTGCTACTCGCCGCCAAGCACCGCATTGCCGGTTTACCCTCACAATAGCGATCGCACCACGGGTCCCGCAGACGCGCCTTTGACACGTCCGCGGGCAAGTTGGGGGTCCTTTGCGAGGGATTCATGACGCTTCCACTGAGCTTCCTGTGGCCGCAATTCCTGTGGCTGTTGCTGACCCTGCCCCTGCTCGTGCTGGTATACGTCTGCTTGCTGCGCCGGCGCAAGAAGCTGGCGCTGCGCCTGTCCAGCGTGGCCATCGCCCGGCAGGCCTTGGGGACGGGTCGGCACTGGCGTCGCCATCTGCCGCCCGCCTTGTTCCTGTTGGCCATGGCGGCCGGTTTGCTGGCTGCAGCTCGGCCCAGCGCGGTGATTGCGCTGCCGTCCAACCACGCCACCGTGATGCTGGTCATCGACGTCTCGCTGAGCATGCGCGCAACCGATATCCAGCCCACCCGCATCGTGGCCGCGCAGCAGGCCGCCAAGGCCTTTCTGCAAGAGCTGCCGCGCAACGTCAAGGTCGGTATCGTCACGTTCGCCGGAACCGCGCAAGTGGTGCAGCCCGCGACCTTGCAGCGCGAGGACCTGGTGGCCGCGATCGACAAATTCCAGTTGCAACGCGGCACGGCGGTGGGCAGCGGCATCGTCGTCGCGTTGTCGGAGCTGTTTCCCGACCAGGGCATCGACGTGGGCGAGATGACCTACGGCAATGGCAAACGCGGCAAGCGCATCGACGAGGCGACCACCAAGCCGACAAAGGAATTCGTTCCGGTCGCACCGGGCTCTTACACATCGGCGGCCATCGTGCTGCTGACCGACGGCCGGCGCACCACCGGCGTCGACCCGCAGGAAGCCGCGATGATGGCAGCCCATCGCGGCGTCCGGGTGTATTCCATCGGCCTGGGTACGGTCACCGGCGAGGTTCCGGGTTTCGAAGGCTGGTCGATGTATCTCAAGCTCGACGAACCCAGCCTAAAGGCGATTGCCAATGTGACACAGGCCGAGTACTTCTATGCCGGCAACGCCGACGCGCTCAAGACCGTCTACGAGAAGTTGAGCACGCGGCTGCAGGTGGACAAGAAGGAAACCGAACTCTCCGCGCTGCTGGCCATGGTCGCCGCGGTGCTGTCGCTCGCCGCCGCTGGTCTGTCTCTGGTGTGGTTCAACCGCATCGTCTGAGGCCTGCCGGCTGCGCTATGCTGACGCGATGCATGCCGTCGTCCTGAAGTATTTCCTTGAAGTCGCGCGCCACGGTTCGATCCGCAAGGCCGCGCAAAACCTGTTTGTCGCATCGAGCGCGGTCAACCGTCAGATTTTGCGACTCGAGGAAGAAATGGGTACCGAGTTGTTCGACCGCGTTCCCAGCGGCATGCGACTGAACATCGCCGGCGAACGGCTGCGCCGCCATGTGGCCGGTACCTTGCATGACTTTCACCTGATGCGCACCGAGCTCGACGCACTCAAGGGCGAGCGCAAGGGCCATGTGCTGGTGGCGGCGATGGATTCGCTGCTGATCGACTTCTTGCCGGCGGCGGTGGAGGAGTTCTCTGGCAGCTATCCGGCCGTGCGTTACAGCATCCTGTCTGCCATGCCCAGCGATGTGCCCGATCGCGTGGCGTCCGGAGACAGCGACATCGGCATCTGCTATCTGGGCAAGTTGCCCAGCGCACTGGAAGTGATCGCCAAGGCGCCGTTTCCGCCCGGCGTTGTCATGGCGCCGTCGCATCCGCTGGCGCGCAAGGAGACGGTGAGTTTTGAGGATTGCCGAGGCCATGCTTTCATCCAGATCAGCCGCATTTCACCAATTCACGCTTTGGTGCAGCCCGAGTTCTCGCGCTTCTGGGATGAACTGGTTCCGGCCATTTCGTGCAATTCCACCACCATGGCCAAACGCATGATCATCGCGGGCCGCGGCCTGTCTTTCTTCTCGAAGATCGGCTTCATGGACGAACTCGATCGCGGTGAAGTAGTCTGGCGCCCGCTGGCGAACAAGGCCGTCAACGCCATCGAGGTCGGCATCGTGATTCCGTCGCACCGCAGCCTGTCGCACGTGACGCGCCAGTTCCTGGAACGTATAACGCGCCGGCTCAAGCAGATGGAAGTGGCAGCGTCCGCGTAGTCGCGCCGCCAGCGCCAGTGATTCAGGGCTGGCGCGCCGGCATTTGCACCGAGATGGATCGGCCACCGTAGCCATATTTCTGGTCACGCGCCTGGATCGTCACCGTGCGCACGCCCGGTGGTATCTGCACAGCGTACAGATCGCGTGTGAACGGTTGCTCGCCCTGGTGGTCGTGCCACAGCGTGCGCTCACCCAACACCGCACCGGTCGGCGCGACGACCCGAAACCCGTCGGGGAAACGCCGCCATCGGCGTTCGCTTTGATTCAGTGGACAAGGGTTTCCTCCTGTTTCAGCGCCGCCAACCGCCTGCATATGCGGCCTTATCCAGCGCGCTGTAAGCAAAATGCGCACGCAGCGGCTGCGTCGTCTGCGCCCAGTTCCACACCGTGGCGCTGGCATCCCGAGATGCCGGACGCCAGCGGCAACCGCCACCTGCGCAACGAGCATGCGACGGCGGCGCGCGTCACGTCGGGCGATCGCTTTCATGCCCGCCGCTCCAACGCCAGAATCATGTCCTGCCCCGGCGTGACGATCAGCATCAGCGAGGCAACAATGAAAAACCAACAGGACACATCGGTCACGAGTCTCTCCTTTTCAAATTGCCAAGCCATCATTGACGCACATCGGGTCGGTCATGGGGCAGGCCCCCGTCAGACTGGGCAATCGCCCAGTGCAGACGGGCACGATCGGCATCGGAATCTTCGAACGCCGGAACCTGGTGCAGCCGGTCGATGTAGTCGCTTGGCAGGTCATGCTCGCGCGCTCCGGCAACAACCAGCGCCTTGTACCAGGTGTAAGGACGCAGCGACGCGTCAATCGCCGTGGCGCAATAGGTCCAGGCCATGGCGCTGTCTGAGGCGAGGCCGAGTGTGACCTCCATCTCGTCGTAGCCATGGCCCAGACCTTCCGCAGCGTCCAGCCGATGCTTCTCGATGGCCGCCAATTCATAGACGACGCCATGCACACAAGCACCGGGGTCTGCCGTCCGGACGATGTCGCACTTGCCCGAGCCGTCCTGCCCCGCCTTGTGCCAACGCAGGACATACCCCTGAAGCGTCGCCGTGTGAAGGGACCGAGCCGATGGAACGCGCTGCACGATGCGCCCGCTGAGCATGTTGGAGCCGTAGGAAAAATTCAGGATGGTGCGCATGGTGATGCTGAGCTGAGGTAAATTGCCGGACCGCGTACGACCTATCTGGTGCGCCGGCGCAGGTCGGGCGGAAAGCGCCACCAGACCGCCACCGTGGCAAGCCCGAAGACGGTGTAGGCCAGCGTGAACACCCAATCCGGCGCATCGTAGTAAAGCAGGCGTTGCAGCCAGTACTCGATGAAGCTTCCGCCGTACGTGCTCTGCCGCGCGCTGGCGCGCAGCCACATCTCCAGGGTGGTCAGCGGGCAGACCATGCCGAGCCAGACTTGAGCGACCACCACGGCAATGGCCGCCAGGTGAAGCATACGGAACCACAGGGCATTCACCCAACGCCAGCGCCACCAGTTTCCCACCACGACAAGCACCAGACCACCGACGACGAACAGGACAATGGCCACATGCACCGACAGCACCATGTCGGCAAGCAGGCGATAGGGGATGGATGGGTTCACGAGCCGGATTTGACGATGGTCAGGGGTTGTCCTGGATCCCGCGGTCTCTCACCTTGCGCGCATGCGATTGTTGCGGGCCTGGCGTTCGAGTTCGCACAGTCCGAGCGCCTCCATCAGTGGCGGCAGGTAGACCCCGAAGCGCCCCCGCAGTCCCTTCTTCAGGCCATACCAGCCGCCCATCGGACGGGTCGCGGCGCGGCCCCAGGCCTCTACGGCTCCTGCCTTGGCGGGTTGCGGCGCGTCACACATCAGGAATGCTGCCTTCGCGCACGAAGTTCCAGTGAACTTTCACCAGCGTCACTTCGGCGCAGCACAAGCTCCCAGATTGCCTTATTCTGGATGTACTTCTGTGTATTCCTATGCTCCTTGGAAACCAAACCAAGCGCAAGCAAGCCTTCAGGAAGAACAGCCGCTGTTGGGGTGGCGAAAGCAATGGAAAAAACCCAAAAGACGATCATTCCCCCTAGCAAGATGCCCACCAATGGAAGTAGGTACGTCTTCATATCCTCATGTCCTAACGAGTTGAGGCTACGCTGAACAAGGGCCGACAAACCGCCTAATGGCGGCTGACTGTGTTTGACAAAGGTGGTGAAGCCCTTGTAGTAGAAGTGAGGGGGCGAGCGGCCTTATCGCGAAAGCTCGAGCTCACCCGTAATGGCGAAGACTAGCGAGCAAATCTTCGGCAGAGACAAACTCCCCACGTTCGATCTCGGTCATGGCGGCGAGCAGTTCTTTCTCGTCTTCAGGCGATAGCGCGAGTACTTCATCTGGCTCGTGTGAGAGCACAGCAACGACGGAGCCTTCGACGAGAGGGACTCCCTCGACTATGACATTGCCCTCTACGACGGTGCCAGTGGTGACTTGCATGGTTGGATGTTACTCTGACACGCCCGTGCGTGGTTGACTGACACGAAGTTGCCGCTGCCCGGCGCGCAACCTGTGCCGCGAAGCTGCGGCCTTTGGTTGCGTGTCCGTGCCGAGCAACCGTTCGGCGACACGCTTGGAATCAGGGTATTCGGGCATAAGCCACCTAACGTTGGCGCTGCCCAGCGCGCAACCCATGCCGCGAAGCGGCAACCTGATGTTGCGTGTCCGTGTGGGCCGACCAGTTAAACCGATGCGTCACGATACGCCCGCAGCACGGTGTTGATTCGGGTCTGATAGCCCGCGCCCTGTGCCTTGAACCATTCCAGCACATCCTGATCCACGCGCAGTGAAATGGATGCCTTTGATGGCAAGGGCTGAAGCCCGCGACGAACAATGCCGCGAACAATGTGCTTTACGGCAGTTTCTGGGTGCTCTGGGTTTGCCACAGCGTCACCGGCCTTGAGGTGAGCCCAATCAGTTTTGGATTGCATCGAAATAGATTTGCGACATGCGCGCGACATGGGGCAACGCGAGGTCGAATCGTTCTTGACCATGATGGCGGTGGAACGTAAGGTGTGTCTACCTCCACGCACCGCCAGGTGCTAAGCGCCTGGCTTTTCTTGTACCAAACTCAGTTACCGCGCTTGTCATTCTTGCGCTTACCGGCCTTTGGAACGTCTACAAGGACAACGCCGTTCTCGGTTGGGAATGGCTCAGAAAAGACAAGCGGATCTATGGAGAGCGGTCTTGCAGGAATAAATGGCTCGAAAAAAACGGGCAGGTCATTGTCCGTATTGCTGCGCCAGTGCGGCGCGGTTAACATGGTTTTGTCCATTCGAACAATCAACCCACCGGAGACAAACCATGACGGATGCCACCCCCAACCAGCAGGCCAGCGCATGGTTCACTGCGCTCGACCAGGCCTTGCAGCGGCGCGACGTCGACGCGGCCGTGCTGCTGTTCGGTGACGAATGCTATTGGCGCGATCTGGTCAGCTTTACGTGGAACATCTGCACCCAGGAGAGCCCGGCCGACATCCGCGCGATGCTGGCTGCGCGGCTGGACGATGTTGCGCCGTCGAACTGGCAGCTCGATGGCGAGGCCAGCACCGCTGATGGCGTGACCGAGGCCTGGTTCACCTTCGAGACCCGTCTGTCGCGCGGCAAGGGCTTGGTGCGTCTGATCGGCGGCCGGGCCTGGACCCTGCTGACGACGATGGTCGAGTTGAAGGGTTTCGAGGAAAAAAAAGGATCGCGCCGAATTGCCGGCGCCGAGCACGGCGTGCACAAGGGCCGCAAGACCTGGGCCGAACAACGTGCCGAAGAGGTCGCCACGCTGGGCTTCACGGTGCAGCCCGAGGTGGTGGTGATCGGCGGTGGCCAGGGCGGCATCGCGCTGGGCGCAAGGCTGCGCCACCTGAACGTGCCGACGATCATCGTCGAGAAGAGCGCCCGGGCCGGCGACAGCTGGCGCAAGCGCTACAAGAACCTCTGCCTGCATGACCCGGTCTGGTACGACCACCTGCCCTACCTGGAGTTTCCAGATGACTGGCCGGTGTTCTCGCCCAAGGACAAGCTCGGTGACTGGCTCGAGGCCTACACCAAGATCATGGAGCTGAACTACTGGGGCGGCACCGAGGCCCGCAAGTGCCGCTATGACGAGGCCTCGCAGCGCTGGGAGGTGGAGGTCGTGCGGGACGGTCAGCCGGTGACGCTGCGGCCGCGCGAACTGGTGATCGCGCTGGGCGTGTCGGGCTATGCCAGCGTGCCCAAGATTCCCGGCGCCGAGACCTTCGCCGGGGACCAGCACCATTCCAGCCAACACCCCGGGCCCGAGGCCTACAAGGGAAAACGCGCGGTGGTGCTGGGCTCGAACAACTCGGCGCACGACATCTGCGCCGCGCTGTGGGAGAGCGACGTCGAAGTGACCATGGTGCAGCGCTCGTCGACCCACATCGCGCCCTCGGCCGCGCTGATGGAACTGGCATTGGGAGGGCTCTACAGCGAGCAGGCGCTCAAGGCTGGCGTGAACCACCACAAGGGCGACCTGATCTTTGCGTCGCTGCCCTACAAAATCATGGCGGCGCTGCAGGTTCCGGTCTACGACGAAATGAAGCGGCGCGAAGCCGACCTGTACGATCGCCTGGAGAAAGCGGGCTTCATGCTCGACTTCGGCGTCGACGGCTCGGGCCTCTTCATGAAGTACCTGCGCCGCGGCTCGGGCTACTACATCGACGTGGGCGCCTCCGAGCTGGTGGCCAACGGCAGCATCAAGCTCAAGAGCCGCACCACCATCGAGCGCATCAACCCGACCTCGGTCACGCTGACCGACGGCACGGAGCTGCCGGCCGACCTGCTGGTCTACGCCACCGGCTTCGGATCGATGAACAACTGGCTGGCCGACCTGATCTCACCCGAAGCGGCCGACCAGGTCGGCAAGGTCTGGGGCCTGGGATCGGACACGCCCAAAGACCCTGGCCCGTGGGAGGGCGAGTTGCGTAACATGTGGAAGCCGACCCAGGTCCCGCACCTGTGGATCCATGGCGGCAACCTGCACCAATCGCGCCACTACTCGCAGTTTCTGTCCCTGCAGTTGAAGGCGCGGCTGGCCGGAATACCGACGCCGGTGTACAAGCCCGCGCCGGTGTTCCATACCCGCTGAGGCTGGCGCGCGCCTGGCTCGGCTCGGATATCTGCCGCGCCGAGGCAGCGCAACTTGGATGACGGCTTGCCGGCGCACAAATCCGCCTGCGACCGCCAGGCCTGGTTCAGGTTGGCAGGAGGCCCGCCCGTGTAAGGCGGGCCCCCGAGTTCGACACCAAAGTAACGTGAGTGCCTGATTTCGCTCATTTCTGAAATGAAGACCGGGTGCAACGGGCATTGCAGAAGGCGGTCGATCGCGCTGGCATCGCCAAGCCGGTCTCGGTGCATAGGCGTCACTCGTTTGCCACGCACCTGCTGCAATCGGGCACCGACATCCGCACGGTGCAGGAACTGCTTGGCCACTCGGACGTCAGCACCACGATGATCTACACCCATGTGCTCAAGGTGGCCGCCGGTGGTGCCGCCAGCCCCTTGGATACACTGCTGCCACCCCAAAGGCCGCAGCTGGCTGGCGACAGCAGCCCGACCCCGGGCCCGCATCTGGCGCGGGAGGCAAGCCGATCGATCCACACGTGAACACCTTTCCAGATCCGTCCGGCACCGAGCCCCCACTGCGCCGCATCGCCCACCTCGACATGGACGCGTTCTACGCCTCCGTCGAGTTGCTGCGTTACCCGCAGCTCAAGGGCCTGCCGGTGGTCATCGGTGGCGGGCGCAGCGCGGTGCAGGCAGCGCTCGACGTGCTGGCCGACGACCCAGAAGCACAGGCCGGTGGCAATCCGCGCGCGCACATCCCGGTCGAATCCTTCGCCCGGCTCAAGGACTACGCCGGGCGTGGCGTCATCACCACCGCCACCTATGCGGCGCGGCAGTTCGGCGTTGGCTCGGCCATGGGCCTGATGAAAGCCGCCAAGCTGTGCCCACAGGCGATCCAGCTGCCGGTCGACTTCGAGGAATACCGGCGCTTTTCGCGCGCGTTCAAGCAGATCATTCTGGACATCGCCCCGACCATGGAGAACCGCGGTGTCGACGAGGTCTATATCGATTTCACCGAGGTTCCGGGCGGCCAGCGCGAAGGCGGTCGCGTGCTGGCGCGGCTGATCCAAAAGAGCATCTTTGACGCTACCGGTCTGACCTGCTCCGTCGGCGTGGCGCCCAACAAGCTGCTGGCCAAGATGGCCAGCGAGTTCAACAAACCCAATGGCATCGCCGTCGTCCACGATCAAGACCTGCAATCCATGATCTGGCCATTGGCCTGTCGCAAGATCAACGGCATCGGCCCCAAGGCGGACGCCAGGCTGCAAGGCTACGGCATCCACACCATCGGCGAGATGGCGGATAAAGACGAGCAGTGGCTGATCGACCACTTCGGTCAGAGCACCGGGGCCTGGATGCACCGCGCCGCCTGGGGCCGCGACGACCGCCCGGTGTCCACCGAAAGCGAGCCGGTGTCGATGAGCCGCGAAACCACGTTCGAGCGCGACCTGCACGCCGTGCGCGATCGCGCCGAGTTGGGCGCCATCTTCACGCGTTTGTGCGAGCAGGTCGCCGGCGACCTGCAGCGCAAGGGATACGTGGGCAAGACCATCGGCATCAAACTGCGTTTCGATGATTTCAAGATCGCCACGCGCGACCAGACCCTGATCCAACACACGGCCGACGCGCAGACCATCCGCCATGCCGCCGGCCAGTGTCTCAAGCGCGTGCCCCTGGGGCGTCGCCTGCGCCTGCTCGGCGTACGGGTCGGCTCGCTGGCCAAGGCCGGTGAACTGCCGGTGGCGGGCGGCGCACTCAGCCACGAAGCCCGCGAACCCGGCGCCATCGGCGATGGCTGGACGGGCCAGCTGTTCTGACGCCTGACCCGCGCCGCAGACACTGTCATTGGGCTGACGCGGCCACGGCATGGGCTTGTCGGCGCAACGCGGCACGTCACCTTGGCGACGCTGGCAGCGGGCTTCCCCCACCCTCCAACCCGGGCGGCGGGATTACAGTGGAGCCATGACCACATCCACCACACCCTTGACCTGCTTTTCCCTGACGCACGAGGGCCCCATCGCCCATCTGGTGCTCAACCGCCCCGAGGCCATGAACACGATGAACGCCACCTTCTGGCGTGAACTCGACGGCGCACTCGACCAGATCCACCACGGCGGGCAGGCACGCGTGCTGGTGCTGTCGAGCACCGGCAAACATTTCAGCGCCGGCATGGCCCTGGAGGTGTTCGCTGGCGGCGTCGAGATGGATGACCAGAGCCCGGAGGGCCGCGCCGCGATGCTGGACACGATTGGCGCGCTGCAGGCCACGTTTACCAAGCTCGAAACCTTGCGTATCCCGGTGCTGGCCGCTATTCAGGGCGGCTGCATCGGCGGGGCGGTCGACATGGCCACCGCCTGCTGTCTGCGCTACGCGACGGCTGACGCGTTTTTCTGCATTCAGGAGATCAACATCGGCATGGTGGCCGACGTCGGCACCTTGCAACGCCTGCCCAAGCTGATCCCCGAGGCGGTGGCCAAGGAACTCGCCTACACCGGCCGCCGTCTGCCCGCGGCACGGGCCTTGGCGCTGGGTCTGGTCAACGAGGTGTTCGATACGCCCGAGGCGATGATGACCGGCGTGATGCAGGTCGCCCGCGAAATCGCATCCAAGCCTCCGGTCGCGATCTGGGGCACGAAGCAGGCCATCCACTACACCCGCGACCATTCCGTGGCCGACGCGCTGCAGCAGATGGGCTGGCTGCAAAGCGCCATCTGGAGCAACCGCCATGTGCGCGAAGCGGTCACCGCGATGAAGGAAAAACGCACCGGTGAGTTCCCTGACCTGGCAGCGCTGCGGCGATTTGACGACATGGGCGGCTGACGCGCAGCTGGCGCAAAACCGATCGAAGCCAGGCGCGACTCAGGCGCCGCAACCCGACCTCCATGTCGCCGCGGCCTACTGCCGTGCGGTGCGCACGTTGCGCGGCAAAGCCTGCGGCGCGCTGGTGCGAAACGGGTTGATGTCCAGTCCGCCACGGCGGGTGTAACGCGCGTAGACCGACAGCTTGGTCGGTTTGCAGCGGCGCCAGATATCCATGTAGATGCGTTCCACGCATTGCTCATGGAACTCGTTGTGGTTGCGAAAACTCACGATGTACTGAAGCAGGCCTTCCTGGTTGATCTGCGCTCCGCTGTAGCTGATCTGCACGCTGCCCCAGTCCGGCTGGCCGGTCACCAGGCAGTTGCTCTTGAGCAGGCGGCTGCACAGCGTCTCGGTCACCGGCTGATGGTCGGTATCGGCACGCAGCAGTTCCGGCGCTGGCGTGTATTGCGTGCATTCCACATCGAGGCGGTCCAGGTTGACACCGTCGAGTTCGTGCACCGGCTCCTGGTCAAACATCTCCGGACCCAGCAAGCGCACCCCCGCACCGCTGCCCTGCGCCGGCGCGCCGCGCCACAAGGCCTCGTTCAGATCCTTGCGCAGACAGGCCTGCACCGCGTCCACATCGTCGAACTGTGTATTGTTGAAGCTGCCCAGATACAGCTTGAACGACTTGCTCTCGATGATGTTCGGCGTCTCGCACGGCACAGTGAAGTGGCCCACCGCCAGTTGCGGCTTGCCGCGCCGGTTCAGCCAGCCCAGCTCAAAAGCCGTCCATTGGTCGGCGCCGAGAAACGGCAATGTCGCTCCAATGCCGATTTCGCCGCGGTTGGGCGCGCGGGCGATCGGATACAGCTGCGATGCGTCGTAACGGTCGGGATAGGCCGACGCCTTGCCCAGCTGGGATTGTTCGGGGGTCATCATGCCAATGGATTCTCTCAGCGATGCGCCAGCAGAAATGGCGTCATATGCGGCATCAGTCGGTCGACCACACCCTGGGCCAGGTCATGCCCCATGCCCTCGACACCCGCAAACCGCGCACCAGGGATACGCCGTGCCGTGTCCTGCCCATGTGCCAGCGGCACCAAAGGGTCGGCATGGCCGTGCAGCACCAGCGTGGGTTTGGCCAATTGCGACAAGTCGTCGGCACGCGTGGCGTCGGCGGCGATGGCGACCATCTGGCGCAGGGTCCCGGCCGGATGGTAATTGCGGTCCACAGCCAGGCCGATGCGTTGCACCAGCTCGGCTTTGTCAGTCGGGAAACCCGGACTGCCGATCGCCTGGTAAAGCCGCACGTAGTGCGCCACGATGGCATCGCGCGATGCATTCGCCGGGCGACTGAACAATATCCGCATCAGCCTCGCATCGGCTTGCGGCAGGTCGCGGGCACCGCTCGAACTCATGATGCTGGTCAGGCTGGCGACGCGTTCGGGTGCGGCCAAGGCCACGCGCTGCGCAATCATGCCGCCCATGCTCACGCCGACCACGTGGGCTTTTGCGACGCCCAGCGCATCGAGCACGCCCACGGAGTCGGCCGCCATGTCGTCAAGGGTGTAAGGCGGCCGGATGCGCAAGCCCAGGCGATGCTTGAGGCCAGCCCAGAGCAGACTCGGTTTGCCCAGGTGGTCGAAATGCTGCGACAGTCCAATGTCGCGATTGTCGAAACGGATCACGCGATAGCCGGCATCGTCCAGCGTTTGCAACATGGCCGGCGGCCAGGCCACCAGCTGCATGCCCAGGCCCATGATCAGCAACACCACCGGGCGCGTGTCCCCTGCGCCTGAGCTGCCGTCCTGCACCTCGATGTCGATTCCGTTGGCTTTGACTTTCATGCTGCTCCTTGCTTGTCCATTACCCCGCTCTGCAACAACGCCGGATGGCGGTGCGCCAGATGCCCCGTGATTCAGTTGGGGGCCGAACGCCGAAAAACCAACCGGTCCGGCTGCGACGCCTGTCGCTCCAGCGCATAGCCCTCGGCATCGAAGGTCTCGAGTTGACCCACCTGGGTGGCGCGGGTGCGGATCACATGGCGTGCCATCAGGCCGCGCGCACGCTTGGCCATGAAGCTGATGACCTTGTGCCGTCCATCGCGCAGCTCCTCGAACACGCACTCCACCACGCGTGCCCGCAAAGCCTTACGGTCGACCACCTTGAAATACTCCTGCGACGCGAGGTTCACCACCACCGGCTCCGCGTCTCCCTCGAGGTGCCGATTCAGATATTGCGAGATGCGGTCGCCCCAGAACTGGTATAGATTCGCGCCGCGTTCGTTCGGCAGCCGGGTCTTCATCTCCAGTCGGTAGGCTTGCATGCGATCCAGCGGTCGCAGCACGCCATACAGACCGCTGAGCATCGCCACATGCTGCTGCGTCCACTGCAGATCGGCCGCGGTAAGCGACTTGGCGTCCAGCCCGCCATACACATCGCCGTCAAAGGCCAGTACCGCCTGGCGTGATGTTTGCAGCGGCACCTCGCGACGCCAGGCCTTGTATCGTCCCGCGTTCAGGCGTGCCAGATCGTCACTGAGGTCCATCAGCTCGGCGATCTGGGGCAGCTTGAGTTTGCGCAGTTCGCGGATCAGCCGGACGGATTGCGCCACAAACAGCGGCTCGCTGTGCGGCAGGTCGGGCAAGGGGGATTCATAGTCCAGCGACTTCGCCGGCGAGAGTAATAACAACATGGGCAGAAACCACCTTTCGGGGCGATTATCCCTGTCGCCTGATGCGCTGCTGCGCCATACGCCACAAGACCCTGCGTCAGCATACCCGCAGCAAGGCCTCGATGGTTTCCTGCACCTCCAACGCTTCGGCAAAACTCGGCAGCTCGTGCCGCTCGCCTTCGATCAGGGCCACCCACTGGTCCATCTGTCGGGATTGCCCTGCCGCGCGCAGCACATCCGGATCGCCCAGCGTTTCGACCTCGCCGCCCCGGCGCAGGCGCAGCAGTCCGTACCAGTCGCGCAGCACGATGGCACCCTGCTCGGCCCGCCAGACCATTTCGTTGTGCTCCGCCACCGGCACAGTGGGGTCGACCTTGGCCGTCACCTGCACCGGCACCTCGGCCGCCTTCAGGCTCGATTTCATGGCCGTCTCGGCGCCCAGTCCATGAATCGGAAAGGTGATGGCACTTTCCCATACCGTGGCGGGCCCCAGTACCCGTTGCAACACGAAAATGAAATGCGACAGCACCTCGCGGGCGAATCCGCCCTCGGTGCGTAGCGACAACCACTCGCCTGCCGCAGCCTGCCAGGGTCGCGGCCAGGCGGCAAAATTCAGCGCGATGCGCACGTCGCGCAGATTACCCAGCGGTCTGGCCGAGTCGGTGCCGAAGGTCTGCTGCAACAAGGCCAGCCCGGCCGACGCGGCGAGTGAATAGTTGACCGCAGCGCGATGATGGCCTTCTTCGATTTTCCGGATGATGCGACGCGCCGCATCGAAGTCGACAGTCAGGGGTTTTTCGCAGAACACGGCCAGCCCCGCATCGAGAGCCGCATGGCTGAGCGTCATGTGGGCCGCCGGCGGTGTTGCGATATATACGCTGTGCAGGCCGGCGCTGTGGATCACTTGCTCTGCACTGTGCGCGGCCTGGATTTCCGGATGCCGCGCCCGTGTCAGGCCCAGCGTGTCGGGATTGGCGTCCCAGACCATCGTGGCGCACAACCGTGGATGGTCCTTGATGCGGTCCAGCATGCGCTGGCCCATCACCCCCAATCCGATCACACCGACATTCAACCGGTTCGGCATGGCTCCCCCCTGTATTCGGCAATACTCAAGGATACAGGTGCCCAGCCCTGTGCGTCCATGACTTGACACAACGCGTTACTGATCGGTTGAACGCCATCCGCGCCGGCGCCATTCGAGCAGTTCCAGCGCTTGGCCGTCCCGGCTACTTCAGATCGGCCGCCAGGGATGCCAGGGTTTCGGGCGACATCGTCGTGTGCGCCGGGTAGTTGGTATGGTCGCAGCCGAGCTTGACGCCAGCCCCGGCCTTGACCGCTGCCACCATGGCAGCGCTGAGTTCGAAGCGCACGAAGTGCACGGCCGACGTCTTCTCGTCGTTCTCGCGCTCAAGGTCTTCATCGGCAATGGCAACCACCCTCGCCATGCCCTCGACCTCGACGAACATCCGGTCCTCGACGCCGATCAGCCGCGCGAGTTCGCGCTTGCGCTCGTTGACGTCCGGATACTCGATCAGCATCGTCGCCTTCCAGTTGCTGCCGTTCGGCACCAAGGGGGCGTAGACCTCTATTTCCTGCAATATGCCGTCTTCCTCGAAGATCTTCTCGATGCGCAGCATTTCCTGGATCTGGTAGCGGATCGTCATCTCGCTTTCGAACTGCAGCCTGATGTGCTCGCCCAGTTCCACAGAACGCAGCTTGCGGTGCGCCATGACATCGGCCTTGTGCGCCTTGCGGTACTTGCTGTAGGCCTCCAGGCCCATCAGGTTTTCGGGGGTGATCTGTCCGGTCAATAACATGTCGGGTTCCTTGGTCTTGAGTTGGCCTATTTCAGGCCATAGGCTTCACGCACCAGCGTGAGCGGATGTTTCTGCGGAACGGCGGGATGCTGATTCACCTCGAAGCCCTGCGTGATGTGGTGGCCACCCAGCGGGCAGTCCGAGCTGATGACGTCGGGTGCGCCGCCGTCCTTGTGCGCAGCCATGGCCTTGAACAGGGGCTTACCGATCTTCATCGCCACCGCATGCGTGCCCTTCTTGACGCCAAATGTTCCGGCATGGCCAGAGCATCGCTCATGCGTATGCACGCTGGTTCCTGGAATCATCTTGAGCATCTCTTCCGTCTTCTTGCCGATGTTCTGCACCCGGCCGTGGCACGGAATCTGGTAGCTCACCTTGCCCAGCGCATGCGGGAACTCGGTCTTGAGCAGGCCGTCGCGCTTGCGCGCCATGAAGTACTCGAACGGGTCCCACATCGCGTCCTGCACCAGCTTGACCTCGGCATCGTCCGGGTACATCAACGGCAGTTCCTGCTTGTACATCAGCGTGCAGCTGGGCACGGCGCTGAGAATGGCAAAACCGTCTCGCGCGTAATTGGCCAGGATCGGTATATTGACTTGCTTGTTGTCGTCAACTGACTGCAGGTCACCCAGTTCCAGCTTGGGCATGCCGCAGCACTTTTCCTTCAGGGCCAGCACATACGGCACTGCGTTGTGGTCGAGCAGCTTGAGCAGGTCCAGGCCGATGCCTGGCTCGTTGTAATTGATATAGCAGGTCGAATAAATGACGACCTTGCCTGGCGTCTTGGCGCCGTCGCGCACGGGGTGTTCGGCGCTCTTGGGCGCACTGGAGCGGAATTTTTTGGTGGCCAGATCCGGCAGCCAGGCATTGCGGTCGACACCGAGCGCCTTCTCCATCAGTGCGCGGGCCGGTTTGGTGTGGTTCACCGCATTCACGGCCTGCACCACGATCGGAATGCCGGCCAGGCTGCCGTGCACGTCGGTTGACGCCAGCAATTGCTCGCCCATGCCGACCTCGCCCTTTTTGAACTTGATGGCCTTGGCGCGCAGCATGGTGTGCGGAAAATCGAGGTTCCACTCATGCGGCGGCACATACGGGCACTTGGTCATGTAGCACAGGTCGCACAGATAACACTGGTCGACGACCTTCCAGTAGTCCTTCTTGTCGACGCCATCCACCTCCATGGTCTTGCTCTCGTCGACCAGGTCGAACAGCGTCGGAAAGGAGCCACACAGGCTGACGCAGCGCCGGCAGCCGTGGCAGATGTCGAAGATGCGCTCGAGCTCCTGGAACGTGGCGGCTTCGTCGTAGTAGTCGGCACCCTTCCAGTCGATCGGATGCCGCGTGGGCGCTTCGAGATTGCCTTCTTTCGCCATGATGTCCTTTAGTCTGGTCTGGTCTTGTGGGCACGGGGCTCAGGCAAGCGGCCGCAATGGGAGATGCTGCTTGCCTGAACCGGCCACCCGTTCGGGTGGCCGCAGCGAATCACGCGGCGCGGTCACCCGCGTCACGCAGATCCGACATCAATCGACGAATTCGGCCAGGGCCTTGGCATAACGGTTCGCATGGCTGCGCTCCGCCTTGGCCAGGGTCTCGAACCAGTCGGCGATTTCGTCATGGCCTTCTTCACGGGCCATCTTGGCCATGCCGGGGTACATGTCGGTGTACTCGTGGGTCTCGCCGGCCACTGCGGCCTTGAGGTTGTCACGGGTCGGGCCGATCGGCAGGCCTGTTGCCGGGTCGCCGCACTGCTCGAGCCACTCGAGGTGACCATGGGCGTGGCCGGTTTCGCCTTCGGCCGTGGAACGGAACAGCGCAGCCACGTCGTTCTGGCCTTCGATGTCGGCCTTGTTCGCGAAATACAGGTAACGGCGGTTGGCCTGGGATTCGCCTGCGAAGGCGGCCTTCAGGTTTTCTTCCGTTTTGGAGCCTTTGAGTGCTGCCATGGATATCTCCTTGGAATTGAGGGTTGAATAATCACATCTGCTCCGGACCACGCACGTGCGCCCGAAGAGCCCTATAGGGTAGCCGGGTAAACACGATGGGTCTAATTGGCACATTCAATGTGGCAAATTCACTCAGACTATCGATCGCGTGTTACTGGTGACCGTTAGCAATTGGATTCACCCGGCGCCGGCGCCGCCCCCATGACACCGGCGCCGCCATGGGGCCTGACTGGAACACGCGATGCGCTCCGGATGTCCGTCCATTGCGGCGCCCAACTATTACGATATAGTAAATTCATTACGAATAGGTAAATCACCTGGACGGAGATCGACATGCACCCACAACCGCATGGCACCGACACGCTGCCCGCGCCGGCGCCGATTCAACAGTTGCACCACTATGCCTACCGGGCACGGGACGCAGAGGAGACCCGGCATTTCTACGAGGACATCCTCGGTTTGCCGATGGTCCACATCATCCAGAGCGACCACGTACCCAGCACCGGGGAATACTGCCCCTACACCCACTTCTTCTTCCGCCTGCAGGACGGTTCGTTCATCGCCTTCTTCGATCTGGGCGACGACGAGGCGGCCCTGCCCTCGCCCAACACACCATCGTGGGTCAACCACGTGGCATTTCGCGTCGATTCGGTGGCTGACCTTGAAGCCACCCGCACCCGTCTGCAAGCCCATGGCATTGAGGTGATCGGCGTGACCGATCACCTCATCTTCAAGAGCATCTATTTCTTCGACCCCAATGGCGTGCGGCTCGAACTCACGGCCCAGGTGGCCGATGAAAACCAGATGCTGGAAGAAAGCCGCGACGCGCGCGCCCGCCTTGACGCATGGTCCGCGCGCAAGGCACAGTGGCGACTCGATCGTGCCAGCGGCAAGGCCAGCGGCGCACTCAAGCCGCAGCAGAACGACCGCCCCGAAGTCAGTCCACGCGCCGCCGATCAGGCGCGCTAAGAAACGCAACAGGAGATCCGCATGGACAGTGCCCCCGCCGCCTCCCAGGCTACCGCCTTCACCAACGACTACGAGTTCTCCAAGGGCGGCTACGACCTACCGACCTATCCGTTCGTCGCGCCGCCGGAACTGGGCAGCAAGACTGCCGTGCGCCACCCCATCGTCATTGTTGGTGCCGGCATCACCGGCCTGACCATGGCCTGTGCCTTGGCGCGCCAGGGAATCGCGGCGGTGGTTCTTGACGAAGACAACTCGGTGGGCGTCAAGGGCGCGTCTTCGCGTGGCATCTGCTACACGCAGAAGTCGCTCGAGATCTTCCAACGCCTGGGCATCTACGACCGGATCGCCGCCAAGGGCATCCAGTGGAGTGTCGGGCGCACCTTTGCCGGCAACGACGAGGTCTATTCATTCGACCTGCGCCAGCAGAGCAGTTTCCAGCTGTCGGCCCAGCCGCCATTCATCAACATCCAGCAGTTCTACATCGAAGGTTTCCTGGTCCAGCGCATCCAGGAGCTCGGTCATGTGGACCTGCGCTGGGGTTCGCGCGTCGCCGGCTTCACCCAACAGGACGGCTTTGCCACGCTGACAGTGGACACGCCGCAGGGCAGCTACCAGATCGAGGCCGAGCATGTGGTCGACGCCAGTGGCTCGCACACGCCGTTCCATCGCTGGTGCGATGCTGCGATGCAGTCGCGCCGCGGCGACGACCGCTGGTGTATCGCCGACGTTCGTTTCAAAAACCTGCCCCCCACCGAGCGCCACACCTGGATCGAGGCGCCATTCAACGACAACCGCGCCGTCTGGCAACACCTGATGGCCGACGATGTCTGGCGCATCGACTACCAGATGGAACCCGACGCCGACCCGGCCCTTGTCAGCAGCGAAGCCGAAGTGCACAAGCGCCTGCGCCGCCAGTTCGGCCCGGACGTCGAATGCGAGATCGTCTGGGTTGGCCCCTACGCCTACCGAAGCCAGTGCCTGGATGCACTGCATATCGGCAGCGTGTATTTCATGGGTGACACGGCCAAGATCGTCAGCCCGTTTGGCGCACGCGGTGGCAACACCGGCGTGGCCGATGCCGACAACCTGGCCTGGAAGCTGGCGGCGGTGCTGCGCGGCCGTGCGCCAGCGGCGCTGCTTGAGAGTTACAACCAGGAGCGACTGGAGGCAGCCCAGCAGAACGTGCAGGTGACCAACCGCACCGCGCGATTTCTGCGCCCTGCCGACGGCATGGAACGCGTGTTCCGTACCGCGGTGATCGGCCTGGCGCGCCAGCATCCGTTCGCACGCCAGCTTGTCAATACCGGCCGCATGGCGGTGGCCAATCCGTACAGCCAGTCCGCCATCTGCGAGAGTTCGGGCGGCCTGTCGGTGCAGAACGTATTTTTCCATTGGGTAGACGGCAGTCCGGGCTGCGTCAACGACCTGATCCAGTGGGCCGACGGACGGCTCTTGCTGCTGGTCTTCGGCGACCAGTCGGCGCAGGCGCTCCAGCGCCTGGCCGAACTGACGCGCCATGCGCCGGTTCGCTGTGTGCAGGTGCTGGGCGCCGACACCCGGCGCCAGTCGCTGGAGACGGTGCGCGACCCGCAAGGCCATCTGCAAGGCGCCTGCCATGTGTTCGGCCATGCCTGGGCCCTGGTACGGCCCGACGCCTATCTGGCCGCCACAGGCGAAGCAGTGGACAGCGCCCTGGTGCGCGCCGTCGAACACGCGCTGGCCCTGGCCTGAATCCGACAGGAGCAATATCCATGAAAACCCAACTGCACCTGCAAGACGCCGACAGCTTCTATGAGCAGCTTCTCGATGCGCACCAGGGCCTGAGCAGCGCACAGTCCGAATTGTTCAACGCCCGGCTGATCCTGCTGCTGGCCAACCAGGTGGGCGATGGCCGTGTGCTGCAGGAGTGCCTGACAGCGGCCCGCATTGCCACCGAAGCTGCGCCCACCTGAGGCGAGGCCCGGTCGGCACCCGTCGCCGCGTCCCCTAAAATCAACCCGTCCCGGGCGACCGTCCGGGTGCGGAATCATGCCCGCGCGGGTTGCACGACCCTGCTGGCACGGCACCGCTGTCTATTGGCAGGGCCGACCCGCGTGACCCGCCACGACCAACGCACCACACCATGACCGACGCACTGAAGCAGCCCGGGCTCGAGAGCCTGTCCAAATCGTTTGAACCCGCCGCACTGGAGGCCTTCTGGGGCCCCGAATGGGAGCGCCGTGGCTACGGGACCGCTGGCGCACGGGGCACCGGTGTGCCCGATCCGCAAGCAGGTGCGTTCGCGATCCAGCTGCCACCGCCCAATGTGACCGGCACCTTGCACATGGGCCACGCGTTCAACCAGACCATCATGGACTCGCTGACACGCTACCACCGCATGCGCGGCCAGAACACGGCCTGGGTGCCCGGCACCGATCACGCCGGCATTGCCACGCAGATCGTGGTCGAACGCCAGTTGCGCGACCAGGGCGTCAGCCGCCACGATATGGGCCCGACGCCGGCCGAGGCACGCAAGAACTTTGTCGCCCGGGTCTGGGAATGGAAGGAGAAATCGGGCAACACCATCACCACGCAGATGCGCCGCATGGGCGACAGCGTGGACTGGAGCCGCGAATACTTCACGCTCGACGACAAGCTCTCGGGTGTGGTCACCGAAACCTTTGTGCGACTCTATGAGCAGGGCCTGATCTACCGCGGCAAACGCCTGGTGAACTGGGACCCGGTGCTCAAGACCGCGGTCAGCGATCTGGAGGTCGAGAGCGAAGAAGAAGACGGCTCGATGTGGCATATCCGCTACCCGTTTGCCGACGGCCCGCAACGGGTCGACGGCCAGATGCAGGACGGCCTTGTTGTGGCCACAACAAGGCCCGAGACCATGCTCGGCGACGTGGCGGTCATGGTGCATCCGGATGACGAACGCTACCAGCACCTGATCGGCAAACAGGTGAAGTTGCCGCTGTGCGATCGCAACATCATCGTGATTGCCGACGACTACGTGGACCCGGCCTTCGGCACCGGCGTGGTCAAGGTCACACCCGCGCATGACGTGAACGACTATGCCGTGGGTCAGCGCCACAAGCTGCCGATGATCGGTGTGCTCACGCTGGACGCCACGCTCAACGACGAAGCCCCACTCGCCTACCGCGGGCTGGACCGCTTCGTGGCACGCAAGAAGATCGTGGCCGATCTCGAGGCCCTGGGCGTGCTGGTCGAGGTGAAAAAGCACCGGCTGATGGTGCCGCGCTGCGCGCGCACCGGCCAGGTCATCGAGCCGATGCTGACCGACCAATGGTTCGTCGCCATGTCCAAGGTCAGCCCGCAGGATCCTTCGGCGAAGTCAATCGCACAGAAGGCCATCGACGCGGTCGAGAGCGGCGCCGTGCGCTTCGTGCCGGAGAACTGGGTCAACACCTACAACCAGTGGATGAACAACATCCAGGACTGGTGCATCAGCCGCCAGTTGTGGTGGGGGCACCAGATTCCGGCCTGGTATGGCGAGAACGGCGAACTTTTTGTGGCCCGCACCGAAGCGGACGCGCGCGCCGCGGCCGACACGGCGGGCTACCAAGGCACACTTACGCGTGACGAGGACGTGCTCGACACCTGGTATTCCTCCGCGCTGGTGCCGTTCTCCACCATGGGCTGGCCGCAGTCTGTCGAAGCCAAGGCCCCATCCGGTGCCGGCGAGAAATCCGACTACGACCTGTACCTGCCCTCCAGCGTGCTGATCACCGGCTACGACATCATCTTCTTCTGGGTCGCCCGCATGATCATGATGACGACCCACTTCACCGGACAGGTGCCGTTTCGCGACGTCTACATCCACGGCCTGGTGCGCGACGCGCACGGTCAAAAGATGAGCAAGTCCGAGGGCAATGTGCTCGACCCGGTCGACCTGATCGACGGCATCACGCTCGAGCCGCTGCTGGCCAAACGCTCTGAAGGCCTGCGCCGCCCAGAGACTGCACCGGCGGTGCGCAAGAACACGCAAAAGGAGTTTCCCAACGGCATTCCGGCGTTTGGCGCCGATGCGCTGCGCTTCACGTTCGCCGCCCTGGCCTCGCTCGGGCGCAACATCAACTTCGACACCAAGCGCTGCGAGGGCTACCGCAACTTCTGCAACAAGCTGTGGAACGCGACCCGCTTCGTGCTAATGAACTGCGAAGGCCAGGACTGCGGGCTGAAAGACCACACGGCTGCCGAATGCACGCCGGCTGACGGCTCGGCCAGTTATCTCGAGTTCAGCCCGGCCGACCGCTGGATCACGTCGGTGCTGCAACAGGTCGAAGCCGACGTGACGCGTGGCTTCGAAGAATACCGGCTGGACAACGTCGCCAACAGCATCTACCAGTTTGTCTGGGACGAATTCTGCGACTGGTATCTGGAGATCGCCAAGGTCCAGATCAACACCGGCAGCCCGGCCGAGCAACGCGCCACGCGCCGCACACTGATCCGCACGCTCGAGACCATCTTGCGACTGGCGCACCCGGTCATTCCGTTCATCACCGAAGGCCTGTGGCAAAAAGTCGCGCCGGTAGCCGGTCGTGGCGGTGAATCGGTCAGCATTGCGGCCTACCCGGTCAGTCAGCCTGACCGTATCGATACCGCAGCCATCGACCATGTGGCGCGCCTCAAGGGCCTGGTCGACGCCTGCCGCAACCTGCGCGGCGAGATGGGCGTTTCACCGGCGACCCGACTGCCCCTCTTCGTGCTGACAACCGATGCCGGCGAGGCCGCATTCCAGCGCCAGTCGGCACCGGTGTTACAGGCTCTGGCCAAGCTCAGCGAAGTGCGGGTGTTCGAGAGCGAAGCCGAATGGGCCGCAGCGGCCCAGTCGGCGCCGGTGGCCGTTGTCGGTGCGGCCCGTGTCTGCCTTTACATGGAAGTCGATGTCGCTGCCGAGAAGGCCCGGCTGGGCAAGGAAGCCACGCGCATCGAAGGCGAGATCGCCCGCGCCCACGGCAAGCTGTCGAACGAGGCGTTTGTCGCCAAGGCACCGCCTGCGGTGATTGCGCAGGAGCGCCAGCGCGTCAGCGACTTCGAAGCCACGCTGGACAAGTTGCGCGAGCAACTCGCGCGCCTGGGCTGATTCGCTCCCCGGTGGCGCGCGTCCGGTCGCGCCGCCCGGTAATCAGCGCCGGCGCATCAGGTGGATAAAATTTGCGCCTTCGGTCTGCTGCTCGACCAGTTCGTTGCCGGTCTGTTTGGCAAATGCCTGAAAGTCACGCACCGATCCGGCGTCGGTCGATATGACACGCATGGTCTGGCCGCTTTCGAGCCCACTCAGCGCTTTCTTCGCCTTGAGTATGGGCAAGGGGCAATTGAGCCCGCGGGCGTCGACTTCGATATCTGCTTGCATGACGTCTCCAATTGGGAATGTTCTCGATTCTATGGATTGTTGCGGTAACAGGGAGAAAACCGTGCGCCTGCAGCGCCATGCTCAGGCACCGACCGAGTCACGGCCCCCATTGAGCGCCAGGCCGAACCTGCCGCCGCGCTCAGGCCGTCTTGCCCCATTCGACAAAGCGCGGCTGGTAACCACGCCCGGTCAGCCAGTCGGCGAGCGCATATCCGGTGCCGGCCGGCCAGCACAACACATCCTCATGCCGGAACAGCTTGTAGTCGACCAGTTCCGGTGACAGCTTCACCGTGCCACGGCATGACGCGTGGTAGGCGATGATGATCTGGTTCATGCGTTGGAAGTCGTAAACACCGATCAGATTCAGTGCATCGACCTGCAGGCTGGTCTCTTCCCCGATCTCGCGTTCGATGCCCTTCTGCGGCGTCTCTGCGGCCTCCATGAAGCCGGTGATCAAGGCATAAGCCTTGGCCGTCCAGGCGGCGTTGCGCGCCAGCAGGATCTTGCCCTCAAACTCGATTACCGCGGCCAGCACCGGAACCGGATTGTTCCAGTGCGTGAATCCGCAGGCGGCGCAGCGCAAGCGCTCCTTGTGCCCACCGTCTTCCAGTTGCCCGATCGACGCCAGCGGATGGGCGCATTGCGGGCAGAATTTGAATGCGTCCACCATCGGCATCAGGCCGGGAAAACGCCGGTCGACAGATAGCGGTCGCCCCGATCACAGACGACGAAGACGATGGTGGCGTCCTTCTCCCGCGCCGCGATCTGCTGCGCGACCCAGCAGGCGCCAGCAGCAGAGATGCCGCCGAATATTCCTTCTTCGCGCGCCATGCGCCGGCACATTTCCTCGGCATCGGACTGGCTCACCAGCACCAGTTCGTCGACCGTCGTCGGATCGTAGATCTTGGGCATGTATTCCTGCGGCCACTTGCGAATGCCCGGAATGCGCGATCCTTCAGCGGGTTGGGCGCCGACGATCTTCACCGCGGCGTTCTTTTCCTTGAGAAATCGCGAAACGCCGGTGATGGTGCCAGTGGTTCCCATGGCACTGACGAAGTGCGTGATCTGGCCCTTGGTGTCGGCCCAGATCTCAGGGCCGGTGGTCTCGTAATGGATACGCGGATTGTCCTGATTCGCGAACTGGTCGAGCACCCGGCCCTTGCCGCTGCGCTCCATCTGCTCGGCCAGATCACGGGCATATTCCATGCCGCCACTCTTGGGCGTCAGGATCAGTTCCGCACCATAGGCCTTCATGGTCTGCACGCGCTCGATCGACAGGTCCTCGGGCATGATCAACACCATGTGGTAGCCCTTGATCGCCGCAGCCATGGCCAGGGCGATGCCGGTGTTGCCTGATGTGGCTTCGATCAAGGTGTCGCCGGGCTTGATGTCGCCGCGCTCCTGCGCCCGCTGGATCATCGACATGGCCGGCCGGTCCTTGACCGATCCCGCCGGGTTGTTGCCCTCAAGTTTGGCCAGCACGACATTGCCGAGCGACTGGTTCTGCGCAGCGCCGATGCGCTGCAACGCAACCATCGGCGTTTTTCCGATGGTGTCTTCGATGGTGGGGTATCTCATGCCCCGCACTGTGCCATAATTTCGCCCTTGATCTGACTCCGATGCCGGAGTGGTGAAATTGGTAGACGCACGGGACTCAAAATCCCGCGGGGTAAAACCCGTGCCGGTTCGATTCCGGCCTCCGGCACCAATATTGAAGCGCTATGGCCTAGTAGTAGCCGCTAACGTAGCGTAAATCGTAGGCGCATCCGTTGGCGCATCGTAGGCGCATGATGTGAGGTTTATTAGTGGCAAAGGCGCTGCAGCACACCGTGGAAACTCAGCAAACGGCTGCCATTTGCGCAGAAACTGCACATAGCGCCACCCAACGCGGTGGAGCTGCCGCCTGTTAGAGTGCAAATCCCTTCAAGATGGCGAGATGTTAGGGCACCAACATCCTGAAATCCCAGCCAATGGGACAACATCGGCTCGCCGCACAACTCCGCCTCGGTGGCCCAGACCGGGGTGACGGCGCTTCGCATGGCCGGGCGCAATTGCCGGCGGCAGTTCCTGGGCGAACCAGTGTTGAACACGGTTCGGCCGCAGGACCGTTACTTGTAGTCGGCGGTGCACATGGCAGCGCCAAGATGCGTTTGCCGCGAGTGTCCCAGAGCGAGCTGGCACACGGCTGCTCAGGCCGCTAGGGAGCCCAGCAATGCGCAAGCTCGCCGAAATCGACTTTAGCGCCTCCTCGCTGCAGGTGGCGCGGGCCTTGATCGGCGTCTCGATCCTCGTTGACGGTGTGGGGGGCCGCATCGTCGAAACGGAAACCTACGACCGAGACGATCCCGCATCCCACAGCCACATCGGGCCCAAGCCCCGAAACGTATCCATGTTCGGCCCTCCGGGACACGCCTATGTGTACCGTTCGTACGCCAGCCGCCGGCGCACTCCGACCAGCGGCCGCCGTGAGAAGTGCGTGCGCAGGTCCCCGCGCACAACGTTCAGCCAGACGTTTTACATGCCGTTCGGAGCACCCTGCCCCGCAGGCCGTTTGCGCGAATCAACTTGGAAGATTACCGTGGTGTGACTTGGGCTGACAGACCAGCAAAAGTATCGTTTTCCAGTACCCAAAGTCCACCCTGGCGGAACTTCGAACTGATTCGTAGATTTCCGGGGACGCCGGACGGAGACTTCGTGCGTCCCCACCGTCGGAGTAGGAATGCCAGTCACCCAACACCCCCTCCACAGATCCGTACGAGCGGAACTACCGCATACGGCTCCTGCCTTGG
>Ga0209284_10000296_pt1 | contig 82065 bp, 64 predicted proteins | sample FRY03_FD_187211 | JGI IMG/M metagenome (GOLD analysis project Ga0209284, IMG submission 187211) | Freshwater microbial communities from Lake Fryxell liftoff mats and glacier meltwater in Antarctica - FRY-03 (SPAdes) (version 2) | ecosystem: Environmental > Aquatic > Freshwater > Ice > Glacier... | reverse complement strand
ACGGGGTGCGTTGCGGGCATTGCGGCTCTACCAGCCGCAGCGGCCCCTCGCACGCACCACCATGGTTGCGCTGGATCTCGCGGTAAGCTTGGGACTGCACAACTGGTTTCTGCCAAGGCTACGACATCAAGGCGGTATTGTGGCGCTTGAGCCGGATTTCCAAAGGGCCAATCGTGGAACCTGTGGCATCTTGCTTGGCAGTCCGGAGCACCGAGTGAGGCGGGCGATCGTCAGCTATCGGAATGCCGGTGAATGGGAGGTGGCGAAGGTTGCGTTTGGAAAAGAAGGAGCAGTAATGCTCGAACAGGAGGCGGAGGCACTGAAAGTGCTGGGGCTTCGGGCGAAAGGCGTTCCGGCATTGCTGGGATTGCATCAGGGTGAGGGCGTGACGGTGCTGCGCATGTCTTATCTAAGCGGCAAGCAGGTTCCGGCGGGAGAATACGAGAGCGCAGTTGCACTGTTGGAATCCTGGGTCACAGGGGCCGTCCCACAGCCAATCAACCAGTTCCCGGAGTGGGCGGCGATTGAGGATGCACTGTCAGGAAGCGAAGGCGGCCGTACGGCGCTTGCCGCACTCATGAAGCAGATGCTCACTCCAGTGATCTGCCATGGCGACTTCGCACGGTGGAACCTGCTCCGCCAGCCCGATGACAGCCTGACGGTTTTGGATTGGGAGTGGGGTCACGCGGGCGGGATGCCGGGGATCGACCTGGTTCATTACTTTCTCCAGGACGCAAGCTTGGTGGAGCGTCTGGAACCTTCCGAGGCGGTTGGACGCGCTATCGAAAGACTCGAAGAGTCCGTGTGCAGTTCCTACTTAGCAAAGACAGGTTGGCCCTCAAACCCGATCCTTACCATCATCGCCTGCCTGGCCTACAAGGAGGGAGCCAGGCACCAGGAAAAGCGCGAGATTTTATCCGCCGCCTTGGCAATTTTCCAAGCCGATGCACCCATTCCAGTGCAACAAATGACCAAGATATCGGTGATCTCTCCGAATTTCCGCCAGTTGGACAAGCTGAGGCTCTGCGCTGCCAGCGTGGCGGACCAGGCAGGGGGGGCGGCCCGACTCGAACACATCAACCCCCATTTCCCCGCCCTCCGGTCCGGCCCCACGGCTGCTCCAGGGGTCTCCCTCCAAAAGCAAATTCCTAGCAGCTGGCGATGGCGTCAATCAGGAACGTGTTCTTGATCCGATGGGCGTGCGGCGAAAGGACGCGCTGGCCGCGCTCAAATTCAGCCTTGGCCATCTCGGACTCTAGGCGACTGCTGACGCCGCCAAGGGTTGATGCGTCCAGCGCGAAAGAGTAGGGGAGCCCGTAGCTCATCGCCACAAACTTCAGGAGCAGGGTAATCAGCGCCTGCTCCTCGGAGGAAGGGGAATTGCTGGTCGGAAACTTGATGTCCGCACCCGCCGCAAGATGGTTGATCTGCCCGAATGCGATGTCCTGCTGCAATGCTGACGCTCCACCAGACTGGTCAACCGTCGTCCCGTAGGGGTCGAATGCCCCGCTTCCCACCGTGGCCCCGTTGGAGTTTGTAAATACTGTTAGAGCACTGGCCAACTTCGCCTTGCCCTTCACAAAGTCCACCATCTCGTAGATGTCCCGCAGATTCTGGACGGCTGTCGAGAGGACAGAAACCCCCCGATACATGTCGATCCTCATAACCCCCATTTCCCCGCCCTCCGGTCCGGCCCCACGGCTGCTCCAGGGGTCTCCCTCCAAAAGCAAATTCCTAGCAGCAAAGGGTGTAACCCGAGGCTCTATGTTTACGTGCCGAGCGCACTCGCCTCGGCAATTGGCTTGGAAGCGGGCGAGAAGGTTCAGTGGACTCTACTTGATCGCAACAACCTCCAGATGGAACGCTCCGACTCTACGCCGATTAAAAAGAACCGAGCCTCTAAAAAGGAAGAATAGTCCCGTCAAAAGCGGGCGAGAAAGCCCGATCTGCCCTTTCGGGGGTTTTTCAGCAGAATCGATGTTAAACGTTTGACCCTATTCGGGACCCTGGATTTCATCGCCAGACTCCAGACCGAAATCCAAAACTACGGAGAGTGAGATAGCCTGAAATTTCCCCATGCACCCCAAAATCCGCACCATCTGCCAGACTTGGCTAGATGCCGTCAATCAAGTCCGCCTCGAAGACATGCTCGCGCTTTACGGGCCCGTGTCCGTCCTACTCCCCACATTCTCCGCCCACAACATCCTCTGCACCGAGCACGAAATCAAACACTGGCAGGCGAGCGGAAATTTTTCAGTCCCATGGCCTGCGAATCTGAAGCAGATGGGTTAAGGAATGAGTGAAGTGGCGCTTGCCTCTAGGGTTCATCAAATAAAAAAAAGATATTGCCTTAACGCAAATTAGTTGCATTAGTGCGCCCGTGAACATTTTCTCTGTAATCGATGGCAAGGCACAAGCAACCCGCGCGGTGAAGCGCTGGGCTGCGGAGTGCCGGCCTGAAGTGGATGCGATCGTAAATGTCGCGGAATTGCGTTGCCATGAGGAAGGCTGCCCGGATTTTGAAACTGTCGTCACCTGGATGTCTTCTCCGCCTTTTGTCGTGAAAATTTTCAAACCTATCAACCAGATCACCCGCGTGGACGTGGATACCGCGTGCTCCGGGACCACCCCAACGACCAACGAACCATGACTGAAAGAACACCTGTAACTGTCCTCACCGGCTTCCTCGGAGCCGGCAAAACCACCCTGTTGAACCGTGTGCTCACCGAGCAGCACGGGCAACGAATCGCCGTCATCGAAAACGAATTCGGCGAGGTTGGTATCGACCACGAGCTGGTCATCAATGCTGAAGAGGAAATTTTCGAAATGAATAATGGCTGCATCTGCTGCACCGTGCGTGGCGATTTGATCCGCATCCTCGGCAGCCTGATGAAGCGCCGCGACCAGTTTGACCGCATCCTCATCGAGACCACCGGCATGGCCGATCCCGGCCCGGTGGTGCAGACGTTTTTCGTGGATGAAGATATGAAGGAGCGCCTGTTCGTCGATGCGGTGGTGACGCTAGTCGATGCGAAGCATGTCTGGCAGCGCCTTGATGACTCGGATGAGGTAAAGGAGCAGATCGCCTTCGCTGATGTGATCCTTTTGAACAAATGCGACCTCGTCCCGGCTAGCGAACTCGACAAGCTCGAAGCCCGCATCAAGGGCATGAACGGCATGGCGAAGGTCCACCGCACTGTCAACGCTGAGGTGCCGCTGGAGGCCGTGCTGGAAGTCGGCGGCTTCAATCTCGATCATGCGATGGAGGTCGATCCGAAATTCCTCGAGCCGGAGTATCCTTTCGAGTGGGGTGGGATCTTTGAAATCCCGGCAGGCGGCGCAAGCTTCACCGCCACCGAAGATCCCGATCCCTCGATGAAATTGGTGCTGATCCCAGTAGAAAAAGCGGACGCTGAGAACCTGGCGGACGCCCGGGAGAAAGCCCTGCGTATCTTTTCCCACGAAGCAGTCGAGACCCAACCGGACGGCATCCTGACAGCCGACGGCGAGCTTTATGAACTGATCCTTCCCGGCGGAGACATTGCATGGAAGGTGAGCGTGGAAGCGGGGACTTACGCCGTTTTCACCGAGCATTATCCCGAAGAGCTGAACCTTGAGCTCATCGGAAACACTGGCGTTATCACTGCCTCCATCGCCGCTTCTTACAAGCCGGATCACGAGCACGACGAGGAGGTCAGCAGTGTGGGTATCGAGCAAGCGGGTGATTGCGATGGGGAAAAACTCAACCGCTGGATTTCGAAACTCCTGCAGGAAAAAGGCACCGACATCTTCCGCATGAAAGGCGTCTTCTCCGTGAAAGGGGATCCCAACCGCACCATATTCCAAGGAGTGCACATGTTGCTCGATTCCCAGGACGGCGGCCCATGGGGCGAGCGCCCCCGCAAAAACAGCCTCGTCTTCATCGGCCGCGATCTCGACCGCGAGGCGCTCAACGCAAGTTTCCGCAAATGTCTGGCTTAAGTTCGCACCATGTTAGGATTTAAAAAAGCAGCCCCCACGGACGGCGCGGATCTCAATATGAAATCCGCCGCCGGTCTGATACCGCAGCAGTGGACGGCGCGGCTCGACGATCATTGCCTCGATCTCCGATGGTCGCCGGATGGAGCGATGCTCGCCGCGATGCCCAGCCTCGGCGAGATCGTGATTTTTTCGCCGACTGGCGAGGCGCTTACCAAGCTCCCCGGTCACGCGCAGGGCAATGGCAGCATCGCCTGGCACCCGAAAGAAAACCGGCTTCTCACCTACGGGCAGGATACAGAAATCCGTGTTTATGAAGCACCTTTCACCGCCGCTCCGAAGGTGAAAGTCTTAGAAAAAGCGTGGGGGGAGCGTGCGGAGTGGAGCAGTGATGGAGCGCACATCGCCGCAGCTCTTGGAAAGACCGTGGCGGTGCTTGATGCGAAAACCCTGAACAAGGTGCGGGGTATCCCGGAGCAACGCAGCACCATTTGCGATATTTCATGGAACCCCCGCGAGCCAAACGAATTCGCCACCGTCTGCGACGGGGGCGTGCGCCTCTGGAAGCTTGGCCGCGACGAGCCGACAGGCCATTTCGACTGGGGCGGTGCGAGCCTGATTTCCACATGGAGTCCGGATGGTCGCTGGGTGGTCACCGGGGATCAGACCCCGAGCGTGCATTTGTACGATGTCCGTAGTAAAGACCCGCTCCACATCCAGGGTTACGAATCGAAGGTGAAAGCCCTCGCCTGGCAGGACAAAAGCGAGTGGCTGGCCACCGGCGGCGGACGGATGATCACCATCTGGCCCTGCACCGGAAAACGCGGCCCGCGCGGCTCCACGCCAATCCAACTCACCGGCCACACTGGCGATGCGGTGGCGATGGACTTCGGCCCCAGCGGCGAACTTCTCGCCAGCGGTGGGCGCGATGGCCTGGTCCTGCTGTGGATGCCGCACAAGTCTGAAAAACCCGTCCTGATCTCTCTCCAACAGCGCGAAATCACCCGCGTCCGCTGGGCACCCGCCGAGGGTCACCTCGCCGTCGGCACCGAGGGTGGCGATGTCTTCCTGCTTTCACTGCAATCATGAAACACCTGCTACTATCCCTAACATTCCTCCTGTTTTTTTCCGCCTGTGAAAAAACCCCGCCGCCTTCGGATCCCGGCGAAAAATTGCGCGTGGTCACCAGTTTCCTGCCATTGCAGTCCCATGCCCTCGCCATCTCCGGCGGTCAGGCGGAGGTCGCCCAGCTACTCGATAAGGAAACCGGACCGCATGACTTCCAGTTTTCCCCTGCCGATGTCGCGAAGCTCTCCAAGGCCCGCTTGCTTCTAATCAATGGAATCGGCCTCGAATCGTGGCTCGGCGATCTGATAAAAGCCGCCGGCGCCAAGCAGCTCGAAGTCGTCGATACCTCGCACGGCATGAAGCTCACGGGGAATCCCACCCCGCTCGATGGCTCTCTGGAAAAAGGCGCGAACCCGCATGTCTGGCTCGATCCACAGCTCGCCCTCGCCCAGGCGAAAAACGTGCTCGCCGCCATGGTCGCGGCCGATCCCAAGAACGCGGCGGAGTATGAAAAAAACGCTGCAGAATATTTTGAAAAACTCGAAGCACTGGACGAGGAATTCGCCACCACCCTCGCCCCGCTCAAATCCAAGAACCTCGTCACCTTCCACGATGCCTTCCCTTATCTAGCAGAACGTTACGGCATCACTTACCTCGGGAGTTTCAATGCCTTTCCCGGCAAAGAGCCGACCCCGCAGGAGCTTGCCGGACTGATGGCAAAAATCCGGGACAAGCGCGTCGAAGTCCTTTTTTTTGAGACCGGGTACGCCCCGGATCTGCTCGTGGAAATCGCCAGCCAGACCGGCGCGAAAGTCGCTGAGCTCGATACCTTGGAAGTCGGCACCGGCACGGCGGACGCCTATCTCCAGCGGATGCGGACGAACCTGAAATCGCTGGCGGAAGCTTTCGAATGAAACGTGATTTTCACATCCTCGAGCCACTGCTCCGGCTCGATTCCGTGGGCGTGCGCTACGGTGCGCAGGTCGCCCTGCGCGGCGTCAGCATGGATGTTTGGCCGGGCGACATCCTCGCCTTCATAGGCCCGAACGGTGCGGGAAAATCCACACTTCTCAAAGCCATCCTCGGTCTTGTTCCGGTGGATGAAGGCCGCTTGGAACGCTCGCCGGAAGCCAGCCGGGATCGCATCGGCTACGTGCCGCAGTCGCTCGCCATGGACAAGGCGTTTCCACTGACAGTCGGCGAGTTCATGGCGCTGCACGGCACCGCACGCGGTTTCTGGGCAGGAGGAATCCCGCGCGGGGAGCGGGCCGATGTGGAATCCTCCCTTGAAAAACTCCAGGCCCACACCCTGCGGAACCGCAAGCTCGGCGAGCTTTCCGGGGGCCAGCTTCAGCGCGTCCTGCTCGCCGCCGCGATGCTGCGCGGGCCGAAGCTTCTCCTGTTAGATGAACCTGCCTCCGGGATCGACCGGCGCGGCGCGGAGGACTTGCTCGAACTGCTCGGCGGCATCCACGCCACCACCGGCATGACCATCCTTTTTGTTTCCCACGACCTGCATTTCGTCCATCGCCTTGCCACCCGCGTGGGCTGCCTGAATCAGAGCTTCTGCGGCCTCGGCACGCCGCAAGAGGTGCTGCACGAGCATTTCCTGGAAGAGGCTTTCGGCCAATCCTTCGGCTGCGGGTCGTTCCGTCCGGCTGTGGCATGAGCGGATTCTGGCAATACGATTTCATGCGCCACGCGCTGATTTCCGCGCTCATCCTTGGCCCGGTCTGCGCACTGTTAGGGGTTTTCGTGACCCTGCGCGGCATGGCGTTTTTCAGCGATGCGCTCGCGCACTCCGCACTCACCGGCGTCGCCCTCGGGCTGATGCTGCGGGAGGTCTGGGGCGTGCCAATCGATCCCCTGCTCAGCGTGCTCATTTTCAGCCTCGGCCTCGCCGCGCTGATGTCATGGCTCATGCGGCGCGGAAACCTCAGCGCGGATACCGTCATCGCCTTCTCCTTCACTGGCAGCGCCGCCCTCGGCGTGGTTGTCATTTCCGCCCTCGGAAAATACCGTCTGTTAGATGGATTTCTCTTCGGCAGCATCTACTCGAACAGCACCGCCGATCTCTGGCGGCAGGCAATCCTCGCGCTGGGCGTCGGCGGCTTCCTGCTCTGGAACGGGCGCTCCTACGCGCTCGCCACCCTGAATCCGGACCTCGCCAAAGTCCGCGGCATCCCCACCGCCCGCCTTGATCTGATCTTCGCCCTGCTCATCGCACTGACCGTCACCGTGTGTTTGAAAATGCTCGGTGCCCTGCTGCTGAGCGCCCTCATCGTCGTCCCTCCCGCCGCCGCAAAACTCGTCGCTGGCGGCTTCCGCCAGATGCTGATCTTTTCCGTCACAGGCGGCACCCTCTGCGCCGCCGCCGGAGTCATCGCCTCCTGGTTCCTCAACGTCCCCACCGGCCCCTGCATCGTCCTGACCAATGTGGCTTTCCTGATCGGATGTTTTGTGTTCCGGGCGGTGAAAGGGTGATGGCCGGAGGGTGAATGGGGTCAAACGTTTAAATTAAATGTCGTCTGTATGGCTTAGGAGGGTGAATGGGGTCAAACGTTTAAATTAAATGTCGTCTGTATGGCTTAGTTTTACCTTTAGCGATTCTTGCTGCCTCATTGCTTGTATCCTTTGCGAGAACTCAAAAGCTAGGGGAGTAGGCTAATATTTATTTTAAACGTTTGACCCTATTTGGCATTCTGATGTCTATCAACCCCCATTTCCCCGCCCTCCGGTCCGGCCCCACGGCTGCTCCAGGGGTCTCCCTCCAAAAGCAAATTCCTAGCAGCGGCACATTTCGGGTCGAGTCCAGCAATCGTGACAGACTCTCCATCCAGAACCGAATCTACCGCGTGCTTGGCTGGCCCCAGGGTGAAACGACCGGTGGATCGGAGCCGCTTCGTCGCTGAAATCTTCTGGGCTCCCTCCCGCCAACCCGTGATCGTAACGACGCATGAGGTCTGCCCGAGAGCTGCGGCAGGGGTGCCAAACTTTTCGAATGCGGTGATAAAATCAGTGATCGGAAGAGCAGTTCCGGTGGAAAACACACGCCCGGAATGGCGATCGACAATATATGGTCCATTACCCGCGAGCGGCGATCCTCCGTTGAGAGCTGACTCAAGCGTCCAATAAAAGACATAGCATGAATCCCGATCTTCAGTTGTATCATCCGTGATAACGAAGGGCCCAGAAAGGTCCAGCTCTTCCAGTTGCGCTAGGACAGCTGATCGCGCTTCGTCTCGTGTCATTTTTTCAGCGAACGTCAAAGGTCTGGCACCGGCTACCGGCGGCGCGCCTTCGACTTCGGGTTTAAGGTTGTAGTTGCTGAGATCATTTCGACTCGGGGCGGGTAGCTGGTTGTCCAGCACCGTCTTGTGTGTGCCCAGCATGGGCGAAAACCAAAAGGGGTTCAAGTCCCCTGTTTATAGAATGAACATCCAAAAATGAAAAGAACTACCAGAAGCCAACTGCGGAAGGGCGACCGACCGTGGGGAGGCAGGCTATGGGAAAGTCATCAGCCGACGAACAGAAACCTCATACGAGGCCGACGGGATGGGACGAGCTGGCACAACACAGCGAAATTCCCTCATTCAGTCCCGGAGGTAAATGAGGCGGTTGGGTGGCGGAGGTTTTCGTCCTTACCTGGGGAGATCTCGACTGCACGCGACCGCGAGAGCGGTAGCGCCGTGCGCAGAAATGCGTTGGGTGATGGTCGAGAAGTCAGCAGAGGTCATAATACCAAGTTCGTGAACCGGGGGGATGAAAGATGCCCAATAAACTACGACACCCGCAAGCGTGAACATGGGAAGGACCGAACCGAATCGATGGTCCGACCCGGCCACCCTCCCGCAATAGCAAGCCCGGCCCTAGCGGTGGGTGATGCAAGCGGAAATCGGGGCAGGGCAGAGAAAGAGAGACCATGCGCAAGCGCCGCTGTTCCGAAAGGAGAGGCGGCGGACGTTCGTCATCCCTCGGGGTGACACGACGTTTCGGAACCGCCGTGTTACGGACCCGTATGACCGGTGGTGTGGGGGGCGGGAGTTAAAATCTCCCGCCTACCCGATTCTGCTCCTTTTTTTAGGCGGGATCATGCGGCCCTAGGAAACGGTCGCCGTTGAAATGGATCATGTGAGTTGGGTCTGACGCCAGCCACACCTCCGTCTCCCAGCTCAGTTCACCTACCCACTGCCTAAACGCTGCCCGATCTAGGAAGGCGCTCACATATACTCTTCCAAACGTGCAATCTGAGCTAAGCTTTTCTAGAGTCAGGTGCCGCAACCGAGAAATTGGATTAGCTGAATGAACTGCTTCGATGAAATAGAGCCAGTTCCTCTTACGATCAATCGCAACGACGTCAGGCAAGGTGTCGTGGCTAAATTCTTGAAGCCCTATCTCTTGTAAGCAAGCCGCGTCATGAATCAAAATCTTCTTCGCGGTGTCTCCGAAGTAAAGCAGCTCGGGCTCAACAAGAAACCGTGGAAGAAAATCTTCTATAATAGCTTTTTGGAGATCGTTATGCTTTCCCTCTGAAAGATTCAATGTTGTGCCATTAGGGAGCTTAACATCGACTAATTTCTGCACCCTCGGGCGTGCGAGTTTTTCCGAGAGATTTCCAGATTTCTCAGTCCAATCCTTCACCGCCTTCTTCCAATTCTTGGAACCAGACAAACGAAAAAGATCTATAGCATCAGGAGAAATAGCATATCCGCGGGTTCCATCGTTGGTTGCGGCACCAGGTCGGTTTGCTGCTCGCACCACAATTTCGGCCTCGACTAGAAAATCTAGGTTCTTCCTTCGAATATCATCGTAAGAACTATCAGCGATTGACTCTCCATAGTGTTCATTAATGAACCGAATCAGATCCCGCGTCCGTGGTGCATGCTCATTTCCATCACCGTAGTAGGAGATTTTTGAGAAGCCCTGATTCGGGCGGAGGTCCGCAACCCCCATAAGAATATTGGCAACACGCCTTTGGCGAAGAGTCGTGCCAAACTCTGTTCCTGGGCCAAGAGGAAAACCAATTGCGCTGAGAATACCCAAGACTTCTTCTACTCGTTTCTCTTTTGTCATTAGAGGAAGGTTTCTTGGGTCAATTTTGGCTCTCTGCTACTCGCAATCTCCGCAGGAGTGCGAGTTGGCCCGTTCAAACACTCAAGCGCCGCTTTCGCAACGGCTTTAGCCAGCAGAGGGGGAACTGCGTTTCCAACCTGATTGAATTGACTTCCCTCGTTACCTGAAAACTCAAACCAATCGGGGAAGCTTTGAATCCGTGCGCCTTCGCGCACGGTCAATCGCCGTCGTCTGCCATCTTTCAGACGAACCCGCATCATGTCTCCTGTTGCCCCATTCAGGTTACGGCAAGTGACTGTTCTTGATGGCCGATCCATATGAAGATCTCTTGGCCGCACGCAACAGGAAGCTTTCTCATACTTCGCCACATACGTGTCCATGCTTGCAGTAAGGAACTTAGGATTTGGCGGCAGATCCTGCTGCAAATCTCCAACTGCATCACCAGCCGTAAATGGCTTCAGATGAGTGGGAGCAGGACTTTTCCAGGTCCCCTTATGGGCAATAACAAATAAGCGCTCACGATTCTGCGGCACACCAAATTGATTGGCCTTGAGAAACTCGATTTCGACTCTATAGCCAAGGCCTTCTAAGTAGGCGATTATCTCCTCTAGGTAGGATTTCCCACGATAAAGCATTCCCCTTACGTTTTCAAAAATTGCGATTTTCGGGGTGAATTTAGATACCGCTGCAAGAAATGCGGGGAATCCGTCTCTCGGGTCTTCGACACCACGCTGAAGCCCCCCCACGCTGAATGGCTGACAAGGAGGGCCTCCTACGACTAAATCAGGAGAAACTTCGAATTCGGTATGCTCGGTGAGGCGTGCGCAGTGGCAGTCACCATGCAGGTTGCCTGAGTAGGTGTCACAAGCATCCTGAAGCATTTCATATCCAAGCGACCGGAATCCAACAGCCTCAAATCCAAGCCCCAATCCCCCGCAGCCAGCGAAAAGATCAAGCGCCAGTGGTGCTGAGCTGTCCGGATTTGGTTTTGGAAGCTCGCGCTCCAAGTAGCTCGAATAGTCAGTCATAAATTTCGTAAATCCTAAGAACTCTTGCGAATTGAGCAAGTCCGCTTTCTAGATTGTTTTCTTGGTCGAACAGTATTTATTCGTATCGTCAGGATCTTACCTTAATACGTCTATCCGGAAGGTTTCCGTTTTGACGCCGGGGGGCTTGATCCTTGATTTTGCAGGTTTTTCACTGCCTAACGTTTCATATCGTAGCTTCGCCGCTGTCTCCGTCAATGACCTTTTTTGAGACCCTGATAGACGTATTAAGGAATGGCTTTCATGGTCATTTTCCAAACGCCTCAGAGTGGCAGTGTTCTTGTGAACAACCTTTTAGGTTGACGGGCCAGGGAGCGCCCTGTTCACTCCCAAACATGGTTCTTAATCCTGACAAAGCACTAGTCGTTTGGGCGGCACGTCCCAGGGCGCGATGCACACCGCGCGGTTCAACGGCTGCACGATCGCCACCCTGCTGGTCCTAGCCCAGGACAACCCGGACGAACACGCGGATAGGCCGTGCGACGAAGAACACTTCGGGCATTATCAAGATCCCGGAGAAGGAGGGACTCACCACCCGGATCAACGGGAGGGATGGCCTGCACTACACGGATAGGATCACGGCCCACGGCGAGTTCATCCACGGAGAACACGTGCGGGACGAGGAGACGCCCAAGGAGGATGCCATACGCTACGGCCGCAGCCACATCTCGTGGGAGTTTGCGTGCTGAGCTAAAAAAGCCGTTCCCGCCACGGACGCAAATCCGTGGCGGGTGGCTTTATGGGGCGGGTGGCTTTCGGCTTAGGTGGCTTTGTCGTTTATGAGCGGAGGTAGTTTCGGTCCTTCTGTTGGCGAAGTCCTTGGGCTTCCTCTTCGGTGAGGCCGACGAACTCGGATTCTTGGAACGAGAGCTCGTCCGGGTAGAACGCGAATAGGGATTTGCTTGAGCCATTCTCGAAGGTCGCGATGATCTCGGGCATGGGGTCGAACATGCCTTCGGGCATTGCCCGGGGCATGGCCGTGATGGTGACGCTGGTGATTTTCATGTTGGCGTTGGTTGTTGATGGTTGGAGTGGTGGTTGGTTGGGGGAAAGGGACCGCCATACAGACATTGGGAGGTGTCTGGATGGCGGCCGGTGTTTCTCCGGTTGCGTGGGGGCGCTTTCTTGCGCCTTAGCTGGCGAGGCCGACGGTGGTGTCGCAGAGGCCGTGGAGGGCTTCGCTGCGGTGGGCGGCGATGTGGGGGTTACTTCCTTTGTTGGTTTCGGTGACGGCGTTGAAGAACGACCACGCGGTGCGAGGTCGGAATTCCCGATGGGTCGGTTCGCGCCACTCTTGCAGGACTTTGGGGATCTGGGTGGCGGTGATGGCGCGGCAGTCGAGGGCCCGGACGATGAGGTCGTGGGCTTTGCGACCGAGGATTGCCTTTCCATCAAGGAAAAGTGGAAGGACATCCGGGGCATCATGCGTTACCGGAAGACATCCTACCTCGAGCGCGCCAAACCGGTCTACCTCAACGTCGCGGAGGTCGAGGTCGAATATAAGGTCTCTCCACACAAGGTGAAACTCGACGGCATGGATCTCGCCGCCTACCGCAGCCGGGTCGAGTCCGTCCTCATGGGACTCTACGATCAACCCAAACCCCACCCCTTGCTCGGGCAGGTCGGGGCGGGCACGGATGCCATCGTGGCTGCCATCGCCCGCAAGCGCAATCTCCGCCTGCTTCCCTCCCCTGCACTTGCCGCCAACCAGCTCGGCCTCAGCACCCAAGTTCCCGCCCGGATCGTCTATCACACCGATGGCGCACCCACCCACCTGAGCCTCGGCAATCTCCAGATCGACTTCCGCCGGAATACCGGTCGCCTCCTCAGCCTCGCCGGCCGCAGTAGCGGACTGGTCGCCCAGGCACTCCGGGATGTCGGCAAGGATCATGTCACCGACGATCACCTTAACCGCATCCGCGCCCATCTCCCCGCCAGCGCCCGCAAACAACTCCTCCAGGATCTCGCGCAGGTGCCCGCCTGGATGCGTTCCCATTTCCGCCAAATCGCCCGCAACGATGACTGACCTGATCTTTCAAAGCCGATGAAAGCTCTCCTCAGTCTCCGTTTCTGAGCTTGATTCTTATGCACATCCGCCTAATTTCTCCTTTACAAAAGGAGAAATAACGCAATAAGCATCCTCGATGAAAGGAGAAATACACGAAACACTTAGGGAGAAACTCGCGTCCTCGCTGGTGGCCGAAATCCCCTTGCTGACTCGCCGGGAAATCCGTCTCCCGGTCGTCCCCGGTAAGGCTCTCGCCGTGATCGGCATGCGCCGCAGCGGTAAAACCTGCTTCTTGTGGCAGTGCCTCCGTGACCAACTCGACGCTGGCGCTCCGAGGGAATCACTGGTTTTTCTCAACTTTGAGGACGACCGCCTCGCGGGCATGGAAGCCTCCGATCTTTCCTTCTTGCTGGAGGAATACTACCGCCTGCATCCGGAGTTCCGCGACGCGCAACAGGTCACCTTGTTCCTCGACGAAATCCAACTTGTCCCCGGCTGGGAAACCTTCGCCCGTCGGGTGCTGGATAGCGAAAAAATCCGGCTGTTCCTTTCCGGCTCCTCCGCCACCATGCTCAGCCGCGAAGTCGCCACCAGTATGCGCGGCCGCGCCATGGAGATCACGGTCTTCCCATTCAGTTTTCGTGAAGCTCTGGCACACAAAAAACTCCTTCCAGAAAAGGAATGGCACGCTCTCCCAAAAGCCCGTCGCACGACCCTTGCAAAAGCCTTCCGCGACTACCTGACCGAAGGCGGTTTCCCGGATGCCCAAAGCATCGATACGCGGGATCGCAGGCCGCTGCTTCAAGGCTACGTCGATGTCGCCGTCCTGCGGGACATCATCGAGCGCCATGGCATCTCCAATCCCGTCGCCCTCCGCTGGCTGCAGCGCCACCTCCTTGGCAATCCCACCGCGCCCTTCAGCATTCAGAAATTCTACGAGGCCCTGAAATCGCAAGGTTTGCCGGTATCCAAGGACAGCCTGCACGCCTTCCTCGCTCACTTTGAGGACGCCTTCCTCATCCGCACCACCTCACTGCTCACCGCTTCCGAGCGCCAGCGAATGGTCAATCCCCGCAAAGCCTATCCCATCGATCCCGGCCTGATCCCAATCTACGAGCGTGTCGGAAGAGCCAACCTCGGCCATGCCCTCGAAACCGCCGTCCTGATCGAACTCCAGCGCCGGGGTTGCGAACTCCACTACCTGCGCACTCCGCAAGGAAACGAAGTCGATTTTCATGCCGTCGACCCCACCGGCCAGACCCTTCTCGTCCAGGTCTGCGCCGATGCCACCGATCCAAAAACCTTCGAACGCGAAACCTGCTCGCTTCTCGAAGCTCATGCCGTCCATCCCGAGGCCCGCCTCATCCTGATCCTCCTCGAATCCCTCCCGCCCGGCACCAGCACACCCGAAAAAATCGAAGTCATCCCCGCCATTCCGTGGTTTCTGAATCAAAGTATGAAGGAAGAAGGATGAAAATGACAACGACCTCGTTGAGCGAACGACGGAGTTTGCGCTTCGTATCGTGCGAATGTTTGTGGCTTTGCCGAAGGTCGAGGAGGCTCGGGTTTTGGGAAAACAAGTTCTCCGCTCCGGCACTTCGGTCGGTGCCAATTACCGCGAAGCCCAACGCGCCCGATCCAAGGCCGAATTCATCGCTCATCCTTTCTCCAAATGACCTCCACTTTTAAATCCAAGATCGACGCCATCTGGCTCGATTTCTACTCCGGCGGATCACCAATCCGATCACCGTCATCGAGCAGATCTCCTACCTCATGTTCGCCCGCCTGCTCGACCTCTCCGAGTCCCGGGAAGAGAAGCGCGCCGCCCGACTCAAGAAGGTCGATTTCAAGCGCGTCTTCCCAGAGTCGAAGCAACACCTCCGCTGGTCCCAGCTCCGCCAACTCGGCGGGGATGAATGCTCAGGGTCGTCCGCGACGAGTTCTTCCCTTTCCTCCGCACCGAGATCCAGCAGCACTGCGCTTTGGGGAAATTCCTGAAAGCCGCCAACTGCCTCATCCCCTCCGGCAACCTCCTTGTCCGCGCCGTCAATGCCATCGACGGGCTCCCGCTCACCCAGGGCGACTTCGCCCATGGTTTCGATTTCGATAGCACCATGCTCCGCATCGCCGCGATGAACCTCCTGCTCCACGGCATCGAGCACCCCGCCATCTCTCTGATGCCCATTCCATCTATGTTTGCCCAATGAATCGGAAATGGGCCTCATGTTCCACAGCGGGGACCCTGAGCTTCAACCACGAATTACTCGAAATTAACAAGGAACTCGGACTGCAGTTCAAGCTCCAAGCTCCGTAATCCTTAGTAAACTCACTCCGCTTCCGTAGGTGCCTTCAAGGATTGCTCCAATTCGGCCTCCTCACGAATCGGGTAGTAATCCTTCAACATCCAGTAACAAATGGGGCCGGTCATCGCGACATAAAGCCAGATCATGAAAACCTTGGGAGCCAGCTTGCGATGCTTTGCAAAATCCCGCGTCCACGCATGCACGAACGTCAAAAGGATGAAGGGAAAGCTCACCGCTGCCGCGATGATGTGGGTGATGAGAATCACGAGGTAGACCGTTCGGGCACTTCCTACGATCGTCTTTTCTTCATCACTCACCACGCGATCGCCATCAAGGTCGCCAAACTTCGTTTCAACGGTCGTGAAGTGATACGCCACGTAGCAGAGAAGGAAGATTCCGGAGAGCACGAGCGCGCTCGTCATCCATCGTTGGTGGGCGCGATGGGCTTTGCGGTAGATGCTCCAAAGCCCAGCCAGAAGGCAGGCCGCGACCAAGGTGTTGATTCCGGCCACGATCCTTGGGAGATGACTAATCATCTCCAAGGCCTCGGCTGAAACAGGAATTTTATAGGGTGATCGCATCATCACCACGAGCCCAAGGACCAGGATCGTGACGACCCAAACGAGCTTTTTTAAAAAACGGGCCCGATTCTTGAGAACCGGCCCGCTGAAGGGAGAAGAGGAATCCATAGCTATTTCTTGATTTCGACGAGGGCATTCTTCACTTTATCGCGCAGGACATCAAGCTCAACTCCGGCATGCCACTTCGTGATCATGGTGTCGCCACGATAGACCTGAATGCCGAGATCGTGAGCCCACTTGCCTTTTGCCGCGGCCTCGATCGGTTCGGTCCGCTCACGGATGTCACCGAAGAGCATTTCGTTCCGCATGTAATCCCAGAGCGCCTTCCGCTCGGTCTCGAGGAACCACCAGTTAGCGACATCGACATCGAGTAATTCACGAATCTCTTGCTGTTTTTCAGGAGTATCGTCATCGGGATCGACCGAGAAACAAATCACGCGAAAATTGGGATCATCCTTAAACTCGCGATACACTTTGAGGAGGTGCTCAGCGTTGCGCTCGGCACACATCGGGCAACTCACGTAAAACTGCACGGCCAACCACACCTTGTCGTGCAGATCCGAAATCTTCACCTTACTACCATCCTGCCGCTCCAGTTCGAGGTCCGTCTCCAGCACTTTAATTTCCGAGACTTCTTCCTTGCCGGCGTCCACGATGGGATCCCCTTGATCACGATTTTCCTTGCGAAGCGTGGTGAGGAACCACGACATGCCGAAGATGGCAATCGAGATCACCGCGACCCCGGCATAGATGAGTTTAATTTTCTTTTGATCGGTCATTTTTGTCCTTTCTCGTTTGGATTGTCGTAGAGGTATTTGATGGAGGTAATCAGCGTTTCTCGAAGCTTCGGAGTGGTCATGTAAGGCGGCATCAGCTCTTTCTCAGGGTGCTCCTTTTGTGCCGTCGCAAACTTCTCTTCCATCTCCACCACGGTTGCAAAGTCCCAGCCGTAGTTCGAATCAGGGATTCCGCGGACGTGCAGAAATTGATCGAGCATGACCAGGCGGGTGTCGTATTCGAAGCGCCCATCCTTCTCGATCGGCATTTGGTTAAAGCGAAGCTTGGTTTTGGTGAAAGAGCGGAGGGATGATTTGGAGCCATCATCGGCTGCGACCCGCCAGACTTCCGGTTCCTTGCCGTATTCGGCCAGGACGCCCGCCATTTCTTCGGGAGCGGTATTGGAGCCATCGAGCACGAAGATCAGAATGACCGGCTTCTCAAGAGCATCCTTAAAGGCATCCATTATTTCGCGAAGGGCGTCGAGAGAGGGCCGGGACTCGGGTTGAATCTCCTTTGAGAGCGTCAGGACGAGCGTGACCTTCCCTTTAAGTTCCTGAAGATTCCGAATCTCACCATCGGCGGTGAGTAAATCGACCTCGGTCTCGGTGATTTTCGCCTCGAGGCTCGGGCGCTCACTATCGGCCGTCCTCTTCTGATACTGGAGGTAAGAATACTGCAGAAAAATTCCGCTAAATACCATGAAGATGACGATCTTGATCGCCGTCGAGCGCAACTTTTTCGGGTCGCGATCTGCCGGTTCTAATTTGCTGACGTCCACTGCGGCGGAAATTACCTCAGCTCCACGCAAAGGCAAGGCCAAGCAGCGCGATAGGCAGATAGATTAAGGTCCCCAAAAAGGCCTTCCTCATCGGTCCGCGTTCGCCCGAGGCTTGATATTTCAGAATGGGCGTCATTAAAAAGACCACGAAGAACCCGTGGGCCAGCGCGACCGACCAATGAAAGAGCCCTGCAAAAGCCCCCCAGCCCACCAAAGCGATGAGGAAAATCGAGAACATGATAAAGAGCCTAGCGGTTTTTCCTCCGGAAGCGTCGCCGTTCGACCACATCTGATAGCCGGCCTCCTCGTATTCCTCGCGACAGAGCCAACTGATGGCCACGAAGTGCGGAAGCTGCCAAAAGAAGAGCAGCGCAAATAGGAACCAACCACCGACTTCCCACAATCCACCATCCGCCCCCACCCAACCGATGAGCGGAGGAATCGCCCCCGGAATTGCTCCGACCAGGGTGTTGGTGGAATGCCACTTTTTCATCGGCGTGTAGACGAAGACATAAATCGCAATCGTGGCCGCCGCGAGAATAGCGGCCTCGGCATTGACCATCACGATTAAGTGAATCACCCCGAATGCGGCGAGTCCCCAAGCAATCGCGAAGGCCTTGATCACGGTCATTCTTTGGGAAGGCAGGGGCCGGTCCGCCGTCCGTTTCATGCGGGCGTCGTCCTCAATCTCCATCAACTGATTAAAGGCCGCCGATCCGAAGGCGCAGGCCGCCGTCCCCAGAAGGGTGTGAAAGAGAAGCAGCCACTTCCCCGACATTCCGCCCAAGCCCTTGGCGGCAAGGTAGAAGCCGAAAAGTGTCGTGATGAGAACGAAGGTATTGAGCCGCAGTTTCGTGAGAACCTGCAGGTCCTTCGCCGCCGAAGATGGTGATTCTTTGCCTGACAAGGTTGGCAGGTTGCCACTGTCGACCCCGTCCCGCAATCCCGAGTGTGACAACAGGCTGCCTTTTTTCTTTCCGTTCCTCGCTGGTATCCTAACAATTCCCAGCACATGAGTGATCAGGACCAATATCAACGCGAACTCGACGTCATCGAATCCGTCCAAGACAAAGGCACCGTCGGCAAATTTTTTGGATATGCCAAAATTTCCGGCCCCGGTTGGCTGCAAGGCGCCATCACCCTCGGGGGAGGATCGCTCGCCGGAGCACTCTACCTCGGCGTCATCTCCGGATATGATCTCCTCTGGGTCCAACCCCTCGCGATGGTTTGTGGAATCATCATGCTTTCCGCGATTGCTTACGTCACTCTTTCCACTGGGCAACGTCCGCTTCAGGCGATCAATACTCACCTTCACCCCCTTCTCGGTTGGTCCTGGGTCATTGCGACCATCATGGCGAACATCGTCTGGATCATGCCGCAGTTTTCACTGGCAACCGGGGCCATCCAGGAAAACCTCTTCGGGGGAGCCCTGATTTCGAAGGATGCCGATGTCTGGCTCATCATCATCGTCCTCTTCGCTTTTGGACTCTACGTGAACTACCTCTACGAATCAGGAGGAAAAGGGGCCAAGCTCTTCGACCGCATCATCAAAATCATGGTCGGCGTCATCGTCCTCTCCTTCTTCGCGGTGGTCCTCAGCCTCGTTAGCAGCGGTAATCTTCAACTCGGCAAGATCTTCGCCGGACTCATTCCCGACTTTTCACTCCTGAATTCCAGCTCGCAAACCTTCGCCAAGGACATCGCGGCCTCCTCGAATCCGACCTTCTGGAATGATCACATCATCTTCATTCAAAAAGATAACATCTTCGCAGCCTTTGGCACCGCGGTGGGCATTAACATGACCTTCCTCCTCCCCTACACCCTCTTGAAAAAGAGGTGGGGAAAGAAGCATCGCGGCCTCTCGATGACCGACCTTTCGATTGGTCTCTTCATTCCCTTCTTTCTCGCCACCGCCTGTGTCCTCATCGCATCGGCAGCGTCCTTTCACGGTAAAACGGCCGACGTGAAGCCCGAGGATACTTACAAGGTCCTCGCAGGGGTTCCTGCCGTCGTGAAATCAGTCGAGGGCTTCGAAGGCCTCGACGACGATGCCAAAAAAATAGCTGTCATCAAGGCGATCGGCGGGGGATCCGGCGACGCCAACAAGGCCGCTGTCATCGCGGCCATTCAAGCCCTTCCCGAGTCTGATCGCAAACTGGCCGCAATGCTGCACGCGCGTGACGACAAGGCCCTCGCGCTGACTTTAAGTCCCTTCACCGGCGACGTCGTCGCCCGTAAGGTTTTTGGAATCGGAGTCCTCGGAATGGCCCTCTCCACCATCGTGATTCTCATGCTCATCAACGGCCTCGCCTTCGAGGAACTCTTCGGCGGCAAAGGGAAATCCGCCGACTCCAAAGCTGGCAAGAAGAAGAAGAAGGCCTTTGCGATTGGCTGCCTCATCTCGGGACTGGCCGGTTGTTCCTATCCCTTCATCTGGACCAGCGCAAACAAGGCCGCCCTCGCGATTCCCACTTCGGTGATCGGAGGTTCGCTCATCCCAATTGCTTACTTCACCTTCTTCCTCCTCATGAACTCTAAGAAGGTTCTGGGCGACGCCCGACCTGAAGGTGGGGCGCGCATCCTTTGGAACAGCCTGATGGCGGTCTCCACCCTTATCGCGACGGCTGGAAGCTGTTGGGCCATTTACGCCAAAGAACTCGGCGGTGTCCCCGTCGGGAAAATTGGCATCGGCTTCCTCGCGCTCCTCTTCGTTGTCGGAACCTTCTCCTTCCTGAAGAACGAGAGAAAGGCGGAACTTTAGCGGGCTCCGGGGCGACCGGAACGACCGCGGATCTTGGAACTCTTCTGACGCTCAACAATCGATTCAGCCGATTCAGCCGATGGCTGGGTAGGATTGGAAGGAACCCCTGGGCTCAGAATGTCGCCCTTGGGCTGACTGTCAGCGGAGGGAGTGGGCATGGTGCCGTTGGCGGGAAGAACGCCGGTGCGCTCGGGAAAGGCCTCATGAACTTCCGAAGTGTAGCTCGAAGAACGCTCGTAGTCACCGCGGAAGGCATCCATTTCAGCGCGACTCTTAATGATACGGGGCTGAATCATGATGACCAACTCGGCGCGGGCCCCGTCTTTCCCGGTGCTGCCGAAGAGGCGCCCAATGCCGGGGATCCAGCTGAGCACGGGAACACCTCGCCTGTCATCCTTATCAGTCTCGGTAATGACTCCGCCCATAATCACGGCTGAACCGTCATCCACCGTAATTGAGGTCGTCAGTTGCTGAGTATTGATGTCAGGAACGACTAATTCACCCACATCTCGGTTGTTTCCAACCGAGTCGCGGACCAAGGAAATCTCGAGGGTGACCTTGTTGTCGTCGTTAATGAGAGGCTGAATCTGCAGCTCCAGAGTGACGTCACGATATTCCACGTTGGTATTCTGGCCGCCCGTGGTGTTGCCCACGAAGGTGCTGGAGGGAATGGCAATCCGTTGTCCTGAGGACAGGCTAGCGACCCGGTTGTTGCGGGTCGTCAGCACGGTGCGCTCAAGTGTCTTGAACTTGTTGGTATTTTCTAAAGCATTCACGAAGACGCCGAAGTCGTCATTAATGAGACCGTAGAGGGAAACCCCTGCACCCGAGGCACCCTTGGCGGCGAGAAGTGACGCCATCGAAGTCAAGGTGCTGGGATCAACTACCGACGGAACTCCTCCGAAGGAAGTCTGACCACCTGCAGAGAAACTTGACCCGGAGCTCTGGAGGATGCGAGCGAGGTCGATTCCAAAGTTTAAACCGTTGTTGAGTGAATAACTTCCGACGACCGCCGAGAGAGCGACTTGTTGGGACTCGGTATCGAGATCCTCAATCAAATCACGAATGATCTCGATGTGGTGTGGCGGGCCATTCATGATGAGGGTGTTCGCGACGTTATCTCCGACGAGGAGAGTGTTCCCGATGAGCTGTGATTGGGGAGCGGTGGGGATATCCTGTTCTTGAATGGATGCGCTCAATCCGCCACCCCCGCCTTGTCCGCCCTGTCCGCCGCCCTGTCGTCCCGTCTGCCCGGTGCTCCGGTTGCTGTTTTGCGCAGTATTGGTGGGCTGGCCGGCAAGACTACGGTTGGCGTTCTGCCCCCCTTGACCACCCTGGCCACCCTGGCCACCGGCATCGCCAAGAGTCGCGGAAATAGCGTCTAGGGCGATGGGAATGAAGTCGCCGACACGAAGGTAGTGAAGGCGGAAGGTCATGCGATTCTTACCACTGCTGGGGATATCAAAGCTCTTCACCATGGCCTCAGCTGCCACAAGATCGGCAGGACGCCCGACCAACAGAATACGGCTGGTGCGGCGAACTCCGATAATCTTGATCGGGACTTCTTCTCCGGCCGAAGGTGCTGCCCCAGGAACCGAACCCGGAGCGGGTGGAGTGTTGGCTCGGGCCGTCCGGGTCGTTTGGTTGCCCGCAGCCTGCTCGTTGTAGATCTCGTTCATGCGCTCGGCAATCTCGTCAACATCACCGTAGGTGACCTCGACCCAGCGGTCGGCGATGGAGGTTGCGACGTCGATGTCCTTCTGAATCTTGATCATCTGGCTGATCAGATTGGAGTTCTCGGTGATGAGCAATGAGGAGGCATTGGGAACGGCCGAGATGTTTCCCGAGGCGCTGAGTTGCCCGAGAGATGTTTGGAAAATCCTCAGCGCGTCGTCGGGTTTGAGGAATTTAAAGATCATCCGATAGGTCACCAACTGGTCGTTGGTGGGGAGATCAAATTCATCGTTGATGTAGGCCTTGGGAATTCCGCCCACGTTCGTGATCGGGCCTGAAGCGGCAAGGCTCACGATATTGGGCTCAAGTGGATCCGGGATGAAGGCCAGGCCATCTCTAAGAAGTGACTTGGTGAGAAGGTCCGCAACTTCCTTATTCGTGAGTGGTCCCCGTTGCACGAAGAACACCTCGGCCTGCGAAATTGCCGAACTCATGATGACGCGCTTGCCGGTGACATCTTCGTAAAGCTGGGCGGCGAAGAGACCGGTCAGGTTTGGCTCGGTGATGCCATCCCCTTCTGGGTATTTGATGGCATTGGGGTCCGGAGGGCCGGAGGGCCGGGCGACCGCAGGTGCCACTCCGGGCGCAGCAGGGGCGGGCTGAATCGTGGGGACGGGAGCGGGAACCCCTGGAGGGGCGGGCTCAATCGTAGGGACGGGAGCGGGAACCGACCCGGGGGCGGGCGGTTCCTGAGCAAGTGCCCCCAAGGAAAGGCCGAATAAAAATGTCAATGTGCGTTTCATGCGATGGAAAAGTGAGAAAGTGAGAAAGTGAGAAAGTGAGAAAGATGGGATGAGATTACTTCTTGGGACGAGGAACGTAGCGGGTGCGTCCGGGGTTCTTTGTCGAGGTGGATTTGGGGGCGATGGGTGTGGCGGTGGCGGTGGGAACGGGAACAGGAACCTGGCCTTTTTCCTGGGGATTAGCCGGGTTGGATCCCGGAATTGGCGGCGCTCCGCCTGGAGGCGGCGGCGGGGTGCTGCCACGATCGTTCGGGGGGGCGTTGGGCGGAGCCCCCTTTTGAACGACTGGGCCTCCGACGGCCTTCAACACCAAAAACTTCGGATCGAAGGTCACCTTGCCGGTATGCACTCCTTTTTGAATGGTGACTTCGCTATCAAAGAGATTCCGCTCGTATTTCACTTCGCGAATCGCAAAGCCCATTTCGGAAGCTTCTTTGCTGGGGATCCTAATTCGTTCGTTGCGATTCTTGGTGTTGAGCAGCGTGACGACGACGGAATCAACGGACTTCCGCAGACCGACCATGGTCCAGTCGACAAGGTCATTGATCACGTCTTCCTTTACAGGTTCTGGCGGCTTATCCGTAAAGGGCGAATTCCGGTAGAGATCGAGGTAGCGGGAAGCCGGAAAGTTCTCGGGCGGCACCGCTAAGGCGATGCTGGAACCCATCGCGAAGGTGAGAATTGAAACGAGTTTCTTCATGGCAAATTCAAATGGTTTAGAGTAGGACCAGATCTTCGGCGGTGATGATCCATTTTTCGATTTCCACGGTGCATTCGACCCGGGTGAGGTCGTTGCTTTGGGGTTTGAGTTCGAGCTTCGTGATGACCTGCCGCTGTTTGGGCTGATGAATGCTGAGAAGCCACTGTTGAATGTTGTCCTCCATTCCGGTGCATTTATAGAGAACACGAACGCGGTCGAAATGAACGCCTGGAATATACTGGAGAATCTGTTCGTCGCGGGTCTCAAGATTGCGCGCGTCTGCTTGCTTACGAATCAGTGACTGCAACTGCGACTGCGCCAACTGGGGCGTCGTCACAAGCAAGCCGGTGTCTTCAAGCCAGCGGCGATCCGGTTCCAATTCATCTTTCCTCGAAAGAGTCGTCTTCTTCAGCTTCAGCTCGCTCTCGGCCTTCCCCTTGGCCAGGCCAGCCTTGTCGACCGCAGGTTGGTAGAACATGCTGAAGGCCACGAAGTTGAGGATGATGAACAAGGCGAGGCCGAGCACGATCAGGAGGTTTTTTTCACGGGGCGTCATGATGGTCAGAGGGCAAAATGGTTACTGGGTTGCGTCTCCTTCATAAAGGAAAGTCCACATACCGCTTTTTTTGTCTTTAACTTCTGGTTGAATATTCCAAGTGAAGTCGGAAAGGTCCTCCTGTGACCTCAAACTCCCGCTGAATTTCGGGATGTTGGTGTTGTCCTCAGCCTGCCCTTCCAAGATGATTTTGCGTTCAACGACCATCGCTTGATCCACTTCCTTGAACTGATTGATGAAGGTCGCGGAGGTGAGGCGGATGAAGCGTTGATCCGGCGTGTTTGGAAGGGCCCGGTAGGCTCGCAGAAGTAATTCGTAGGGATAAAAGTCACTTTGTACGACGGGCTGAATTTCATCCCACTTTTCCTCGTGAAGGAGGAGTTCCTGGGCTTCCGAGCCCAAAGCGGCGACGTTGAGTTCCGCGACGCGGGCTTCTTTCTGAACCTCACGAAGATTGTAGAAGAGAAATCCCACCAGTCCGAGATAGGCCACGAAAGCGGCGGCAATGAGGATATTCTGATTCCGTTTGTTCTTCTGATGAAGTCGCTCGGCGCGCACGTCGGCCGGGAGGAGCTTGCTGGGAGGGCTGGGCCAGGAGGGAATGGGTTTGGGGATTTCCTGAACCTCAAGTCCCACTCCCCGGGCAAAGCTTTCGACTTCCTCGGGACGGGCATCGGAAACCGAGCCATGGGTCCAGATCACGACCCGCGACGGAAATTTGGTCAACAAGCCCTGAATTTGGAGTTGGGTGAGGGCCAGACGAACGTCGTTGCCCGAGCGATCATCGAGGCGCTCGCCCGAGAGACATTGGAAATAGAGGGCCTGCCCTGGGCGACCGATGGCGAAGACCCACCGTCCCAATTCCTTCCAGACGGCGACATCGCCGACCGGCAAGGGGAGGCAACGGACCGAAAGATCAAAGGCCGCCGGGCTACGCCTTGGAAGCTGGCCTTCCTGGGGAGGACTCAAAACAACGGCCGTGAGCAGTGATTCCTCTCCGGAGGTTCCAAAAACGAAGTGATCGGTGAGTTGCCCGCCATCAAGGGCCGGACGCGCGCCGCACTTCTCCAAGTGCATCGCGGCAAGATCGCCGAGAAGGGAAAGATCCGTGGTCTGCGCTTTAAAGGGCAGCGCCGAAAGCTTACGAACCGGCAAAGCCATCTGGACCGGGCCGGAAGGATATCCGGTCACATCGAGCGCAAGCAGCTGGCCGGTCGCGGAATGTTGGGTGAAACCGGATGTTTCCGAACCTGTCCAGATTTCCCAGCCGTCGGCCCCGGGAAGCAATAAATTGAGGTCTCCTTTTTTGGCGCTCATTGAATAATTTCTTCTTTGCGATCGAGAATGATCGGCCTTCCGCTTGTTCGGTTACGGATGATAAGGACGACCTTACGCCGAACCGCACCCGCAAAGCCAATGCTTTCGATTCGATCAGTGATTTCTTGGGTTCGGCCAAAGCGGCCTCCTTTCTCGCCCTGTTCGTCCGGGCTCATTCCCATGATGGACATGACCTCAGCCGAGCCAATAGGCTGATCGTCTTCGGTATTTCGAATGCCGTCTGCTCCGTCGACAATCTGCACGACCTGGTAGGCGTCCTCGATGTTTCCTTCCGCTGCGATCGCGATGAATTCTGCCGGGGCTTCGGTGACATCAAGCCCACCAGCGCTCCAAACGGTGAACCAGTCACGCCATCTCGGGTTGGCAGCCTCGACCAGCTCCATTCCCCGGACCAACCTCATTTCATCGAGGTCATAGAAGGGACGGTTAAAAGGACGGTTGAGGTAGCCCTGCCCTTCGTAGTAATCGATTTCAGCGCCGTTCAGTTGCACCGCTTCGTCGGGATCGACCCAATCGACCAAAGCGTCCGCGATCTCAGAGGTTTGCTCAAAGTTGACCCCCCACTCTGCGAAAATGAGACGAAGGAGCGGCTTATCATCCGACATGATGATATAGTTGATATTAAAACGCCCCCCCTCGGAGATGATTTCGACATCGAATCCGGTGTCGTCGCCGAACGCTTGATTTAAGAGAGGGTCCCAGACCTGAACCTGGGGATTGGCCCCCACCGCAATCCCCATTTCGGCAAGTTGGCGGGCTTCCATGCCGTTCATCTGGGAACCGGCAACGCTGGATTGATAGCGGGCAATCCGCAGCGAGGCGACCAAAGCGAGCCCCATCACCGCCATGATCCAGAAGACCGCGATCATCGTCGCGCCTTTCTCGAGTTTGGGATGATGAGTGGTCTTCATTCTGTCGGCTGGGTGGGAGGAGTGACTGGAGGAGTCGGTTGATTCGGCGTCGGGGTCGGCTGACCACCACCGCCGCCCCCTTGACGGGCCGTGGTCTGCAACTGCGTCATGATCGTTCTGGGATTGGTCTTGGTGGGCAGCCAGAACATCCGAGTGATCGGGGCATCATCGACGCTGAAGATCACTTTTAACTCTACGAAAGTAGGACGGCGGGTCTTTTGATCCCACTCGTAGGGCCAGTCCCCGTCTTCGGTCGTGGCGTAGTTCCGGCCATCAAGGACGGACCATTCGAAAAGTCGAACGTCTTCCAGCAGGGTGATCGAAGCAATGGGTTCGATGCCCCGCTCGGCGAGAGTGCCCTCTTCCTCGTCGTCGAGGATTTGGACGTCAAAGTATTCGATGACGACATCCAGCCCCTTACTTAAAGTCGGCACGGTAATAATCCGCATGGCCTCAGCCGCGATTGGCACCCCGCCCCAATCGAAGGACACCGGGGTGTTTTGGAAGGTCATCTCGGAAAGGTAGGGTTCACTGCCGCTCGTGGGCAGGAGGTCCATGACAGCATTGCCGGGCAGGCCTTCGAAATGATTCCGCATCATCGTGAAGAAAGCATCACGGGCAATTTCCTCGTTTTGGGCATCAATCATCGTGGTCGTGGAATGGATCGAGCCACGGGCGATGAGGAAAATTGACGAAATCACCATCCCAGCAATCGCCAGCGAGAGCACCAACTCCAGCAGAGTAAAGCCCTTAGGATTTCGATGACTCTTGATCTTCATTAGGGGGTATAAAGCGGGAGATAACGCCACCCGCGGACAATCCGTTCCTGGCGGATCCCGTCCTGGCTGTAGCGCCCGATCACCGTCACCGCCCACATTTGAGGCAGAAGACGGCCTTCTTCATTTTCGAGTTCCAACTCAACAATCTGGGTCTCAACATTGATGTCGCGCTCCGAAATGTAAACTTCGGTGCTCCCTTCCTCGAGTTGGGGGTAGTAGAGCGTTTTGGTGAGCTCGCTGTCGAGAATCTGGGTGATGATGAGCTCATCCTTCACGAAGGTTGAATTCCTCCAGATACTGCTCATGGCCTTGGTATAGGCCGTCGCAATGATCGAGAAGATCATAAGCGAGAGGATCACCTCCATCAGCATGAAGCCACCGGAGGACGATTTCGGGAGGCACTTCATCGGGGCTTTCTAATTTCAAGTTCGTCATCCGTCGCCACCGCGGTGAGGGGATGATACTTCCGGCTTAAAAGGCTATTCCCGTCGCGGGAGAGCAATTTGATAATGACAGGCTCGCAGGGGCTGTTCGGAGTGTGAATCCAGCGCTCCACCACTTCACCGGTGACATAGGTGAAATTCTGTTGCCCCCAGCGGAGGATCCAGAGTTCGTATTTCGGGTCGATGGTGACCACGCGGGGCCACTTCATCGTCTCCAGCTCTTTGAGCCCACTGTTTCCAGTGGGAGACTCGGAGAGTTCGTCGACAATCCGGGCATCGGGATTGGCGAGAGGACGCATCAAGACTTCCCCTTCCCGCAACTCCACCACAAAGGGTTGTTGGTAGCTGAAAGACATCTCGCGGGCCTGCCGAGCAAGATCTTCGATATCACTGTGAACCTCGCGGATCTCGGCCTCCTGCTGAGGGCTGGAGACCATCATCATGGCCATCCCAAACATCACCGCAATAATCGCAAGGACGACGACAATCTCCATCAAGCTGAACCCGGGACGGGTCAGTTTGAATTTGGGATCGGTTTGTCGGCGTTTCACTTGGAAATAGGAGAATTATTTGCCGTCCTGGCTGCTCTGGTCGTCTTCGCCTCCGAAAACCTTATCAGGACCGGCCGAGATGATTTCGGGGGTGGAAGGATCCTGCTTGCCAGGATAGTGATACTCCAGTTTCGTGCCCCAAGGATCGAAGAGAGCCTTGTCACTATCGAGAGTCTGGGTCCAGCGGCGAGGCCGCGGTGAGGTCGTGGGCTTGGTGATGAGTGCCTCAAGTCCCTGCGATTGCGAAGGATAAGTGCTCCCAATGTTTTTGTAGTTCTCGAGGTTGGTCGAGAGACTTCCAAGACTGGTATCACAGGTGCTGATCTCAGCGGACTTCTTAATTTTCCCCATGCTGAAAATGGCTCCTCCCAAGATGAGGCCAATGATCCCCATCACGATGACCATTTCAAAAAGGCTGAACCCTCGGGCCATACGGGGAAGCGGACGATTGTTTTTTGTCGTTTGAATTTTCATGGATTCGGTAAGTGGAACTTACACTGATCAAAACGACGGGCGAACGAAAAGTTGTCGGTAGTTTTAGGAAATCTCCCGGAAATTTTCTTCCGAATCGGGGGAAATGGAGGCAACGCAACTCCCTAATAACGCCCGAGAGCCCTCCCCCATCCCCCGCCAAGCTGAAGCAATCCCGGCGGGCGAACCGGAACCAAGGCTAAATTCAAACTCGGCCCTCAATCCTAGAAGGCGTTCTCGACAAGATTGATCTCGGGGCGCTTTCCCTCTTCGAGGACGATTTCGACGACATCATATCGCCACGAAATCGAGCGCCTCCGATCAGGCAACGAGGTGCCTCCGGGTTCACGCCCCAGAAGACGAAGCCATTCACTTCCGCCCCGTATGATGAGGGCCCGCTTCTGGGCATTCACGGCCCGAAGTGGTCGCCCAAAGTCCCGTCGGGTCCGCGTCTTGACCTCGGCGAAAACCAAGAGGTCGAGATCCTCCCCGCCCCGCATGACGAGATCGACCTCTCCGCCTTTGGGCGCGCGGAAGTTTCGATAGAGCAACTTCCACCCCAGGCCTTGCAAAAATCGGGCCGCGATTTTTTCACCCAGCTCCCCAATTTCATGCGGGCTCTTCCCCGTCAAGCGGCAGCGAGAGTTGAGCAACGGGCTGAAACGAGCGACGGTGGAGCGAACAAGGCCCATGCCGCCTAAGCGCTTCGAGGTGCGCTTTCGTGCCATAGCCTTTGTGTCTTTCGAATCCATATTCAGGATAGCGAATCGCTGCCTCACGCATGATCCGGTCTCGCGTTACTTTGGCAAAAATACTGGCGGTCGCAATGGAAAGACTCTTGGAATCGCCTTTTACGATTCCGAGGTGGGGATAGGGAAAGTTGGGGACACTCAGTCCATCGATGAGACACATCCCGGGATCCACGCCCAAAGCCGCCACCGCCCGGGCCATCCCGAGGTGGGTTGCGCGAAGAACATTGACCTCATCGACCTCGTCCGCTTCCACGAGACTCACGGTCCATTGAATGTCGTCCAGTCCGCTTAATTCATCAAAAAGCAACTCCCGCCTCTTCTCCGTCAGCTTCTTGGAGTCGTCAATCAAAGGATGGTGGAAATCCGGGGGGAGAATCGCGGCCCCTACTGAAACTGGCCCCGCGAGGGGACCGCGTCCCGCTTCATCGACCCCGATGACGATACCGAGATGGGCGTAGTGTTTTTCAAAATCGAGATCAGGCATTGTGGCGGCGTCGAAAGGTTGAGTGGGAGTTCATGGGATATCAGGTTGCCCTATCGTAATCGATACCAGAACCAAAGCTGGTTTAAGCTTCCGGGATGAGTCACATTCCTGCCATGCAAAATCCAATCATCCGGGCCCTTGCCCTTCTCGCCACGGTCGCCGGAGCCTTGGCCCATCCGGCCCCTGATAGCCCCAAATGGATCACTTATTCCGGCGAGGAAGGGCCGGGCAAAGGAAAACACCTTGTCCTCATCGCGGCCGATCAGGAATACCGCAGCGAACAAGCGATGCCCATGATGGCAAAGATTCTCAGCAAACATCACGGCTTCGATTGCACCGTTCTTTTCGGAGTGAATGCCAAAGGTGAAGTGGATCCCACCATGCCGGTGTATCCCGAGAAGGAAAAGGAAGATGACTTTCAAATACACCGCATCCCCGGCCTCGAGCACCTTGCCTCGGCAGATCTTGTCATCTTCTTTCCGCGTTTACTGACCCTTCCCATGGATCAACAGGAATTGATTGTCGCTTATCTCGATTCGGGAAAGCCCCTGATTGCGCTTCGGACTGCCAACCATGGCTTCCGCGGAGCGCTCCCCTACAAGATCGATGGCGAGACCGTCAACTTTGGGGATGACATTCTCGGTGGTTCCTTCATGGGTCACCACGGACGTTGGCATGCCGACTCCACTCGCGGAACGGTCGTCGAAGCCCTGAAGGATCACCCTGTGGTCCGCGGCGTCACCGACATCTGGGGACCGTCGGATGTCTACCGGACCTACAAGGAAGGAACCGGTCTACCCGCGGGTTGCACCGCCTTGGTTTGGGGCCAGCCACTCATGGGCCGGCAACCAGAGGATGGTCCGAATACGGAAAAGGAGCCCCTTCCCGTGGCCTGGATCAAAGACTGGAAGACGAGCACCGGCAAAAGGGCCCGCATCTTCCACTCGACGATGGGAAGTGCCCGGGACCTCCAAAGCAAAGGGCTCCGGAGGCTCGTCATCAATGCGGTCTATTGGGGCCTCGGCCTTGAGGCCAAAATTACGCCCGACCGCAGCGTCGAAATTGTCGGGCCCTACGAACCTCTCGCCAGTGGCTTTGATTACGAGAAACTGGGCGTCACCCCCAAGCTTCCCGCAGCTTACAAATAAGGGCCTTAATCAAGCAAGCCTTGGTGTAAATTCTTTGAGCTCTGAAGCCGGGATTTTGAGGGCCTTTCGGTCGTAAGTCATGAGACCATTGATTTCACCTTCGACATCGGTCGTCTGGGTATAACCAGCCCCGGCCACGCCTTTGGTTTTGAGGCCTTTGAGCGCCTCCGTGACATCAAAGGAGAATGGCAAATTACCGCCGAGGTGAGAACCCACTTCCTGGCCGGCCAATAGGAGGAGTGACCTTGTTTTCATGGATTCTGAGGATGGCGCCCGGTCTGAGAAGCAAGGCAAGAAAGTGTTCGAGTGAAGATTGGCGCGAAATCACACCTATCAGCATGGCGTTCTTAAGTAGATCTTCATCCAAAACGTCAATTTCTTACTTTTCATCAGTGATCTAGAACAACATTCTTCTCTGTCGGTATGGCGCGTTCCTCACTCTTTCCAAACCGATACAGAACTCCGACCCCAGCAATATGAACGATCCAAAGAAGCAGCACCGACGACGAATCCTTCTGGAGATCGAAACCGCAATCGCCCCCGGAAGAGACATGTTGCGGGGAATCGCCAAGTTTGTCGGGGAGATCCACCGCTGGGACGTCCATCACAATCCCGGAAACTGGGCGCTCCATGGAAGCATTTCGGGGCCCTCTCATATCGAAGCTCTTGCCCCTGATCGCCAGGTCGATGGTGTCATCACCCGCATCTATGATGAGGCCACCCGGGAACGGGCCCATGTGCTCATTGCCCAAGGCATTCCCGTCGTTGACATCCTCGGCGATCACGACGATCGGACAATCCCGCTTGTCCACACCGATGATGCCGCCATCGCAAAAGTGGCTCTTCGCCACCTCATTGGTCAGGGCTTCGGGCGCTTCGCATTTTGCGGAATTGAGGACACCCGTTGGTCCGTCCTTCGCGGTGAGCATTTCAAAAAAGAGGCTGAGAAGCTGGGGGCATCAATCTCCATGATTACCGTTTCAAAAATGCATCAAAGTGACAGAGAAATGAGCGACGCCGAGCGAATCGAAGACTGGCTCAAATCCCTGCAACTGCCGATCGGGGTTTTTGTCTCCTGTGATCACATTGCTCCTGTTCTTCTGGAAGCCTGTAGCCGGCTCGGAGTGACCGTTCCAGAACACCTCGCCGTTGTCGGAGTCAACAATGACACCGTGGCATGTAATGTCTGCAGCCCCACCCTATCGAGTATCGATGCCAGCCACTTTGAAGTGGGCTACCGGGCCGCCCGCCTCCTTAACGAATTCCTTGAGGGAGGCAAGGAGAGCAAGAATCCTATCCTCGTTCCGCCAAGCAGGCTCGTGGTTCGCGGTTCGTCAGGTGAACTTGCGATCAGCGATCATCTCATCGCCCGTGCAGCCCGGTTTATCAATCGGAACGCCGCTGGACCGATCGGGGTCGATGACGTCGTGGCCTCGGTGCCTCTTTCGCGTCGGGAACTTCAACGGCGCTTTCGACAAGTGACCGGCCGGACCATCCACGCCAGCATCCTCGATGCCCGCATGACAATTGCCAAACGTCTTCTCGGGAACCCCGAATACACCGTCGATACCGTGGCCGAGCTCTCGGGCTTCGGGAGCCGCCAGCATTTTGCAAAAACCTTCAAAGTCCAAACCGGCGTCACCCCCGCCAAGTTCCGCAAAGAACTGGCCCCGCGCTAAAGCAAATCATGCCATGTTGCCTCGCCCCTATTCAGCGTTTCTAACAGCCCTCATTCTCTGGGCGTTCTCGACGTCCTGCCAAGATCGGGCCCAGGAAATGACATCCTCCCCATCTGGAAAGAACGTTACTTGAACCCTGCCGACGCCGCCCAGCTCACCGAAATTTCAAATGACTCTCACCGAGTGATTAAAAGCCTCAACTCGGACAGAGTCGGAGTTCCCTTCATCGACTTGATGACACGTCCTTCGCGGTCCGTGATGAACGTCGAGGGTAATGGCTGTTCGCCAAAGGTCCGGGTCATCAATTCCGCCACCGTTTTCCGCTGTTCTTCGGAGATTCCCGAAAGAATCTCATAGGGCGGATTGGCCTCCTTTCGAAACAGAGCCAATTTGGCCGGATCATCGGCGGGATCAATCGGCACGCCGTAGAATTTCACCCGGTCACCTGCGAGTCCTGAGAGGCGCGTTAAATTTGCGATCTCTCCCCGACAAACTGGACACCAGGTCGTCATGGTCACCACGACATTCACTTCCCCGGCCAGCGGTAAATTCAAGAAGACCGGTGCCACCTCGCCAGTCCTTTTCACCGGGACCGCGGAAGCCGTAAGTTCTCTCACCGAAGGAGCCCCCTCTTTGGGGTTTTCATAAAAAGTGATGACCCCGTTTGCGGGAACCGAGGGCCTCTCGCTTCGTTTTCCCGAGGGCCAGAGAATCGTCACTTTGTCAGCCGCTTGAGCCTCGCCAATTCCGATCAAAAGAACGTCGCTGTTTTGCGAGGCAAACCCGTCGCCACAACGCAGTTCACGACGCAGGGTCTTACCGTTCACCTCGACCAAAACATGGGCCCCATACGGGTCCCGCGCACTCCACTCCTCCCCGGGCCGAGAACCCCGACTCCCGCCGATGAGTCTCATCCGGATCGCGTTCCCCGCGTTCTCGATGTCATTATGAAAGATCTGCAACTGAGGATTGTTGGTGTTCGTCAACACGACATCACTTCGACCATCGCGATCATAGTCGAGGAAGGCAAAGGCACGTCCGTCAGCGAGACTGTCCAAGCCACTGACGCCTGAGATATCTTCAAACGATTTCCCGCCATGATTCAAAAAGAGACTATTCGTTTCCCCTCCGCTAAAAGAGTGGCTACGGAGAACCGGCTTCCCGTCCACCTTCGTACTGGTATCGAGCACCCCGGGCATCCTGCCATACTGGGCAGCATCGATCCCTTCTTCTTGAAAACGTTGAGCGAGATTTGAATCCGAGCGCACGACCGAGCGCCAGAGGCTACTTCACAAATCAACTTCAGTAGCGGTTCCAGCCGGAGGCGTATAGAGTCCGTTCGCGACATAAATATCGAGAAAACTATCATTATTGAGATCGGCAAACTGACCGCCCCAGGACCACCCGGCTTGGGCCGCATCCTGTCCGGCTACCTCGAATCCAGCTCCGGTGTTTTTCAGGAGCTTGTTCCCCGTCACGCCGTCATACATGCGACGCTCCAAGCCTTGGAACATTTCTGTAATCCGACTCCCCGCCTTGCTATACATGTAGGTGAAATAGGGATCCAGCAACCCGTCATTATCGTAGTCACCCAATGTCACGCCCATTCCAAATCCCTGCAATTCTTCCCCGGCAACTGCACGAGTGACGTCGATCAACTTCCCGCCCTCATTTCTGAAGATGTAATCGGGTGCATAGTCATTCGCCACGAAGAGATCAGGATCTCCATCGTTGTCGTAGTCTGACCACGTGCTTTGAAAACTGGATAACCAAAGCTCCGCTCCGCTGGCCTGCGGAGCCCTCGCAAACTTCCCCCCACCTTGGTTGATGAGCAGGACATTCGGAGGGCCCGTCAATCGAAAAACCGGGTGATCAAAGCCTCTTCTTCTCTTCCACTCCACTTGCTCATCGGCATCAAGAAACTGCGTAGCCATCACATTAAAGGGCTTGGTGATCGGGAGACGATAGGTGGAAATATAGAGATCTAACAGTCCATCACCGTTCACATCAGCAGAAGACATCGACGAAGCCCAGTAAGGTAAGGCCCTGTCGAGATCTTCATCGGTCCGATCATAGAAAACTCCGTCGATATTTACAAAGTATCTCGCCCGCTCCAAGCTCCGGCCGATAAAGACATCCTTGTCACCATCATTATCAAAATCGGCAAAAAGCGCACAATTGCACACGCCATCGATATCTAGCCCAACCTTCTCTGCGATATCTTCGAAGGTTCCATCACCCCGATTCCGCCAAAGTTGATTCTTTCCCCAACGCGCAGTGACATAAAAATCATCCCAGCCATCGGCATCAACATCCACGACCGACACCGAGGTATGTTGGTCCAAGGAATCCCAACTGGTAATGTAAGCCCAGTAATCCTTGGGGTAGGCAAACTTCGTCCCGCCCGTGAAAAATACCTCGCGGATATAGCGCTCATGAATTGACTCACGCGCTTTTTCGAGGTCGGCAGGTGTCGTCAAAACCCGATCGGTCACTTCGGAAAAAAGCGGCTTTTCGATGACCTGGAGCGCCAGCTTCTTGACCTCAATCCGGGTGATCAACCAGCGATCGACGACCTTCTGCCATGAGAGAGAGAGCTTCCCCGTCCAAGCCGCCTGCGCTCCTTGCATCGTTTTGCCACGCGCGCTCAACTTCAAGTCAGTCGCAAAGGTCCCCGGAGAATTTCCGAGGGTCCCCTGAAGCGTCCCAAGTTTGACACTGTCGAAGGCAAAAACACCGTCGAAAAGAGCCGCTAAAAATCCCTCCTTGAGTTCACGGAGCTTCCGATCTTCCGATTCGACTCCCCACGTAGAGCGCCTGATTGAAAGAGAATCTTCACGAGTCTCCGCCATCGACGATGAAAGATCCCGCACTGCCGCGCCCTCAGTGAAAAGCTCCTCATCCCAGGTCACTTCGAGATTTTTGAGCGCCCGGCCCAGCCGGTTCACCGGAGCGACCAATTCCGAAATCACCTCTTCGGTGGCCACCATCGTTGCGTAGGCCTCTGCCGCCGAAACGGTCTCACTCGCCAGCTCGGCATCATCCTCATCCTCGCTTGAACACGATCCCAACGATCCCAATGCGACAACGCTCACAGTCGTTAATAGCGATCTAAAATGTTCAAGCATCATCATCACTTATTCGGTAATTTCTTCCCCATCAATCAACTTCGTCCCACGAATGGAAAATGGCTGCGGGGTTTTTGCGTAAAAGCTTCCAACATTGGCACAAATCACCCCTTGATGATGATGCCCTACACCTTCCCTAACCAGCTCCCCACCAAGGGATTATGAACCAATTGGCTGTAATGCGCTCTATTTGACAAGAGTCCCCAAAATATCCTAACTTTTGGAGCCTCGATATGTCGAGGAAGAGTTCCTAGCAACCAGCGATGTCTCAACCTTCACCGATAACACCGCGAGCGGTCTCAGACTTTTCTATCGGATCGAGGATATTACGAATCAATAGTTACCCTAAACAGCGAAGCCCCTTTCGCAACCGCCGGATCGCTCTCGGGCCATCCGGCAATTCATGATTCAACCTCTTCCTTTCCATGCTCTTTCCAAAACTCCCCTTGCTCTACGCCATTCTCACAATCGGGACTTCTCTCGAAGCGGCGACCCTGTCCCACCGATGGTCCTTCGAGGGAGACACCACAGACTCTGCAGGAGGAAACAACGGAATTCTGCAGGGCGGAGCGATGGTCTCGGGAGGAGAACTCACCCTCAGTGGCACTGGCTCGGGCACGACCGCCAACCGGATGACCTTCGCCCGTCCGGTTGACCTCGGCGGGAACTTTGGCGCGCTAGGTGACAGCGGAGTTACGATCGAAACCTGGTATACCGATACCGGAACCGGAACCTGGGGAAAGCTCTTTCAATTTGGCACGAACAGCGCAGGCCTTGAGCTTGGCTATACTCATACCCGCGGAAATGGCCAGATGAGCGGGGTCGACCGGGATGGCACGCAATTACTCGGCGAACAAGTCACTCAAAATGAAGAGCACCATCTTGTCATCAGCATTTCGCCCGATGGCAACCTGAACGCCTGGGTCGACGGAGTTCAAAAACTCGCCAACAACGACACCAACGATCTCTCGAATCTCACCACGAACTTTGAAGCGATTGGTGCGACTAGCTGGGGCGATCCTGGCATGACCGGGACTGTTAATGAATTTCGAATATGGAGCGGTGAACTTACTTCGACCGAAGTGGCCGCGAGCCTGAATACCGGTCCCGAAAACCTGCCTGGCAACGGACCGTTGATCACCACTTTTTCAGGATCCCCAGCCGCAAGACAGGAAGGGGAAACAATCACCCTTGCTTGGAACATTGATGCTAGCACCGTCACCGGATCTCTCATGATTGAGCTCAAAGGGCCGAACACTGAAGTAATCCACTCAAGTGCCTCTCCCACCGGAAATTTCAGAGCCCTCATCGGAGACACCGGCGGAACACTCACGACGTTCACTTATACCCTCTCCACCTGGGACAGCTCCACTCCCGGCGATGTCCGAACGGCGACCTTTGATGTCGAAGTCGATCTGGGCATTCCAGTGGCCACTCCGCAATCCTTGCAGACGGTCGAGAGCAATCCCTTGCCAATCACCCTCGCTGGCTCCGACCCCAACGCGCACCCGAATCTCGGTCTCACTTTCACGATCGCGAATCCACCTGCCGGAGGGAGCCTCCTCGGAAGCCCGCCCAACCTCAGCTATACCGCCTCGGAAGGATTCACAGGTAACGATCGCTTCACCTTCCAGGTCCACGATGGAAAATACACCTCCGAGGCCGCCACCATCACGATCATAGTGGCAAAAGCTCAGGCCTCTCCCACCGGTCTCAGCCTGAGTTCATTCGAAATCCCCATTACCATTCCAAAGGATGGATACCTCGCCGCCCTCTCAACCATCGACCCGAATATCGATGACACTCATTCCTATTCCTTGGTTTCGGGGATTGGAGGCGATGGCAATTCATTCTTCGTCCTCATCGGGAACCAACTTCGTGCGGCCTCTGATTTCTCGGGACAACTCGACAACACCTTTTCCATCCGAGTGCGCTCCACCGACCAAGACGGATTGACCTACGAAGAAAGCTTCAGCCTGAGGGCCGTCGAGCCCTCCAGCGAGATTGTCATCAACGAAGTCCACGCCAATCCCCCCCTGAATGAGATTCGGCTGGAATTCATTGAGCTTTTCAACCCTTCAACCGAGAGCCGAGATCTCAGTGGTTGGCGCTTGAGCAACGCGGTCGACTTCATCTTCCCCCCTGGAACTCTCATCGCTCCGGGAGGCTATCTCGTCATCGCCGAGGACCCCGCCACCCTGCAATCAACTCTGGGCTCGACGGCGCTTGGACCCTTTTCCGGCAACCTCAACTCAAGTGGAGAAACGATCAGACTCCGTGATCGCAGCGACACCCTTGTTGATGAGGTTGACTACAAGGTCGGCTTTCCCTGGCCAGTCGCCTCGGATGGTGGAGGGGCATCCCTTGAGCTCATTCACCCGTCTCTCGACAACTCACTCGGAAGCTCCTGGAGAGCATCACTCCCCCTGGTCCTTCTTCCTGAAGCAACCCTTCTTCCATTCGCTTCATCGACTTGGAGCTGGCTTCCCGGCACGGCCGAAGCATCAAGCCCAGTATCACACTGGCGCTTCCCAGCATTCACGGAAGGAGGAACTTGGACTTCTAACAGCCCGCTCCCCATCGGATATGGAAACGTGGGGGGCATCGCCCTCAACACCATCGTCCCCAATATGCGGGGCAGTTTCACGAGCATCTTTCTTCGGAACTCCTTCACGATTGCCCCCGGTGAACTTCCATCCCAACTCCAACTCAACTTCACGGTCGATGATGGTGCCGTCATCTGGATCAACGGAGTGGAAGTTGAACGTCGCCGGTTTGATCCCAATGAAGCGCCCACGATCGACGACGAAGCCTCCGGACTGGGAACGGAGGGAGCTCTCGAAACGAAACTCCTTCTGAATTCAGGGGCCTATTTGCTCGAAGGAGAAAACACCGTCGCAGTCCAAGTTTTCAACTTTGGGATCGGTAGTAGCGACCTTGAGTTTGATCTCGAAATCATCCGCCCTGGTCAGAAAGACGCTCTCCCAACCCCGAGTCCCGGTGCTCAAAATATCGTCTTTGCGAGCAACGCCGCCCCCAATATTCGCAAGGTCATTCACACCCCGGAACAACCGACGTCTAGTGATGCCGTCACCATTTCAGCCCAAGTGACCGATCCCGATGGGGTCGCATCCGTCTCTCTCGAATATCAAATTGTCGCCCCGGGCTCCTATCTTCCGGTCAATCTCCCCCTCCCAATTATCGGCAACACCATTAATTTAAGTCAGGACCGCCCCCTCAATCCGGCATTTGAAACCGGATGGACCACGGTTCCGATGTTAGACGATGGCGCGGGAGCTGATCCTCTCGGTGGCGATGACCTCTTTTCAGTCGTCCTCCCCGCTCAGCCCCATCGCAGCCTCGTCCGATATCGCATGACCATTTCCGACACCCTCGGAAACTCCACCCGCGTGCCCTATCAAGATGACGGTTCGCGCAATTTTGCCTACTTCGCTTACGATGGAATCCCCGCCTATCAGGGAATCGATGCTGCTACGATGGCCCACACCCTTCCCGTCTACCATCTCCTGACCCGGAACGAAGATTACGCTGAAGCTCTCGCATACAACAGCGCAGACCAGATCAACCAGGGCACCGAAGCCCGCTATCTCTACAATTGGAACGGCACCATGGTCTACGACGGGAAGGTCTACGACAACATCACCTTCCGGCTTCGCGGTGCCAATGGACGCTACCAGGGAAGAGGCAAGCGTTCGATGCGGGTTCGCTTTCATGACGGCAACTACCTGCAAGCTCGTGATCAAAATGGCCAAAAATACGATCAACCCTGGCGCACCCTCACTCTCGGAAAAGCAAATAGCAATCGTGGCACCATGACCTTCGGGCTCAACGAGGCCATCAACTACCACCTCTTCCAAACAATGGGAGTTCCCGGAGCCAACCCACTCTACATTCAATGGCGGGTGATTGATGATTCTGCCGAGGCTCCCGATCAGTGGCGGGGCGACTACAACGGAACCTACTTTGTCTCCGAGACCTACGACGTTCGTTTCCTCGAAGAACACGGACTCGAGAAGGGCAATCTCTACAAGCTCATCAACCAGACCGGCTACTGGAGAAAGCAGCAACGCTATCAGGCGAAGTTTGCCCCCTTCGATGGTAGTGATCACGACACCATCGAGCAGAATCTCGACGGAAATGATTCCCCCGCCTACCTCAGCGCCCACGTCGATCTCGAGAAATACAATGCCTTTCACGCCCTCGCGGAAGCCACTCGTCACTACGACTACTGGCCCAGCGCCAATAAGAATATGGTCTATTACTTTGCGCCGAACTACCTCCCGGAGAACGGTAATAAAGGAGAGCTCTGGCTTCTCCCCTGGGACACCGATTCCAGTTGGGGGCCCACCTACAACAGCGGGCACGATGTCGTCTACAACGCCCTGTTTGATGCCGCCGGTGGAGGGAGCGACAACGCCAGTAACCCTTCATTATGGCCCGCCTACTTCAACACCGTTCGGGAAATGCGAGACCTCCTTTGGCAAGAAGACCAACTGGAACCCCTCATCGATGAGTTCGCTTCCATCATGGCCCCCCTTGTGCCAGCCGACTTTGCTCGCTGGAAGAATGCCCCGGCCGACGCCGGCAACTACAACCACCTCGGTGGCCCCGGAATCATCTCGTTGGACAATTATGTCCAAGACATGAAAAATTTCGCCTTCACCGGAGGAAATTGGCCCGGGGGCAATGACTCGGTCATGGGGCAAGCCAATGACAACGGTCTCTCGGGCCTCCAGGGCCGCGATGCCTATCTGGACTTCTTGCAGGGATCAAACGGAGAAGGTGCTCTCATTCCAGATACCCCGGTGCTCACCTACACCGGGAGTACCAACTACCCCACCAACGCCCTCTCATTCACCTCCACCAACTTTTCGGACCCACAAGGCAGCGGAAGCTTCGGGGCCATGGAGTGGCGAATCGCTAACATCAACGAAGCGGGCGAACCCGTGATTCTGGAATACAAGGCCGCGTGGGAATCCGGTGAACTGCCCACCTTCACGACCGCGATGACCATCCCCACCATCGCGGTGCGCTCGGGTCTGACCTACCGGGCCCGCGTCCGGCATCAGGACGACACGGGACGATGGAGCCACTGGTCCGCTCCTCTCGAATTTACAACATCCCTCCCCAATCTTTCGAGTTATCTCGAGGGTCTGGTCATCACTGAAGTGATGTATCACCCCTCCGATCCAACACCCGAAGAAATTGCGGCGGGTTTTGATAACGAAGAGTTCTTTGAATACCTCGAATTGGAAAATGTCGGTGTCACAACACTCGACCTCAGTGACCTCCGGTTCACCAAGGGCGTTGACTTTGACTTCCTAAACTCTCCCACCACGATTCTGAATCCTGGGGAAGTCATCCTCGTCGTCCGCAGCATTCCGGCCTTCGAAATGCGCTATGGTGTCGGCGCCTCCGTCGCGGGCGAATGGGATCCTGCCGACAAGCTCAGCAATCGCACGGAGCGCGTAAAACTCTCTTTCGGCGCTGGTGATGCCATTCGCGATTTCACCTATACCGACGAGACTCCCTGGCCCACGGCCGCTGACGGCAGCGGGAGATCCCTGACTCTTCTCGACCCCTATCGCGTGCCTGACCATGCCCTCGCCATCAATTGGCGCGCGAGCTACTCCACCACCGGAACTCCGGGAATCACTGAGCTGGAGAGTCCGTTGACGAACTGGCTTGCGGCTCAGAGCGAAGACGATCCGAACGCCTCATTCCGAAATTCTTCACTCTCAAATCTCCTCGCCTATGCGCTGGGAGCGGATCTCCAACCCGGCAATCCACCTGAGTCCCTCCTTCCATTTTTTCAAATGCTCGACGAAGACGGCACCCTTTACCCGGCTCTCACTTTCCGGATAAGACAAGGTTCCAACCCCCTCAACTATCTTGTCGAGATTTCGGACAATCTTCAAACTTGGCAAAATGGACCTGCCCAAGCTCTCGAAATAGGATCTGCGGTCGACAATGGTGATGGCACCGAGAGCCGCACCTTCCGCTCCCTTCAGCCTTTGCTTCCCACGGTCAGGCAATTCATCCGTCTGCGGGTGACCCACCCTTGGACGCCAGAAAAATGAATCTCTTCGCCTCCCCGTAACCCGGCGCGGGACCGAGTTCTTGATTACTCAGCTCGGAATAGCTTGCGACGGAGGCGGCGGGACCGGGCTTCTCGGCACGCACCCCTCACCGGCTTGAAACAGCAGTCGGCAAGGTCCTCTACAAACTGCTAGTGAGACTGAAGAAATCGTTGCCAACTTCTTCAGTCTCACTTGAGATTAAAACCTGATTACTTAGGAATGCGGACGATGTAGAATCGCTTCAAAGTTTCGATTGGGAGCCCAGTCTCAGTGAATGAGGTTGTCTCTTGGCCAACTGCACCAAGAAAGCTATCTTCCAACTCGTCCCACAAATTGAGATCTCCGTCGGCCAAATCCTCACTTGCCAGAATCGCATAGGGACGACCTTCCCGCGAATTCCAGGTGATCGTCACAGAAAGTGTGTCCGGATTCCCGCCTTGTCCCGGGACGACCACAGAATTGATTGCCGAAATGGCAAGCCCATCCTGCCCCCCACCGTCAACCAGTAGTTTAAGGTTGTCGATACCGAGATTCATCGTAGCACCACCGGTGCGTCCTTGAACCTGAACCCTGAAATCTTCCAAGGTGAGTGCTGGAATCTTAAAGTCAGTGAAAACGTTTTCAGCAGCTCCCACGCGGTTAGGTTTTTCATAAACTGTGACATCAACCAGAGTATCTTTGGTTGCCGGGTCACGCTCCAAATCGATTGCCACTGAGACCCAAGTATCCTCAATAAGGGTGTATGGCGCATCGGGCGCCACTTCAGCTCCGTTCCATGAAATGGTCGCATTCGTCCCCTGGAAGGTCCGGAAGCCCACTCCAAACGAATTTGTGATGAGTGCCCTTTCCTCCACGGTTTCAACCGGAATCACTCCCGAGTCTCCGTGAACCGCGGTTGACAGGAAATTAACCCCGAAACCGTCTGCCGCCACATTGGAAGCCAAAACATCCATCTGGAAGGAAACCGTGGTCCAATCAGTGTAGTCTTCCGATGACTCGAACGAGATGAAGTTTCCTGTGTCGCCAGCATTCTTAAGAAGCCAGTAATAATTTCCGTCTGAAAATTCGTCTCCGCTTTTCAACGAGCCCACACCACCACCTCTCCGTGCCTCCTCAGCGTAGTCCTCGCCGCCGCCATCGAAATTAGCAATCAATCCACCACCGGAAATGGTCACATCGGCGATTTTAGGATTCCGTCCCATCACGATTTCCTCACCGTCTCCCACGCCATCTCCATCAGAATCCTTGTTGTTTGGATCAGTGCCCGACTGGTTCGCATCGACAAATTCTTCAGTGGGAATCTCGCTGCCGTCCTTGAGCCCATCATCGTCAGAGTCAGCGTCGGTAGGGTTCGTCCCAGTTTGATTCAGACCAACGTAGACCCCCCCGCCATCTTCCACATTGTCTTTAAATCCATCCTCATCAGTATCATCGCTTGTGGGATCAGTCCCCAGATTGAACTCCTGGAGGTTGGTGAGGGTATCCTGATCTGGGTCACCCGCTGCCCCTTGGTCAGGGTCGCCTACGCTACCAGTGTTGTTGGGATTCAATCCATTGTCGCTGCCATCCAAGCCGTATAAGGCTTCCCACTCAGTAGGAAGACCGTCCCCATCGTTATCCGTAGGGTCTGGGAGCAAGACATTCAACTCGACATTGTCAATTTCCATGGTCATGGCAGAACCGCCGGTTCGCCCCCCTATCTGCACTCGAAAGTCCTCGATACTAAAGTCCTTGATTTCAAAATCGGTGAACACGTTTTGGCTGTTGCCCGCTTGTCCGGTTTGATCGTATAGAATCACATCCAACGTCGCATTTTTCGTGAGGGCGTTTCTTTCTAAATTGATCTCAAGAGATCCCCATGTTTCGGCAGGAAGAGCGTAAGGAGCACCCCCGGAAGCCGCGACATTGTCATAAGTCACCGTTGCATTTGTCGTTTGGAAGGTTCGAAAACCCACCCCAAAGGAATCAGGAATCAGCGCTTGTTCCTCTACGCTGGAGTATCTTGCCCCCCCAGTGTGCCCGTGCACACTCGTATCAAGGAAGTTGATCCCAAACCCGTCCGCCAAAACGTCAGCAACTCGGAAGTCCATTTTAAAATTCACCTCCTTCCAACCAGTGTAATCATCGTCTGCATCCAAGGCATCGGAGTCAAATGCCAAGAAAGGTCGCTGGCCGCCGACGTTGTTCAGGAGTTGATAGAATGATCCGGTCGGTCCGCCGGGGAGGATTCCCACGGCAGTATTTCCTTCGGCAGCACCCTCGACAAACTGAAAACTATTCCCATCAAAATCTGCGAGAATTGTAGCTTGAGCCAGCGGGATACCGCAGATGATGAGCGACGACAAAGTAAAGGACAGAGGAGGATTCTTCATAATAATTCTAATTTCAGCTGATTTTTGAGTGTGCAGAGCGTGAAAATTGCAAACGCTTTAACGAAAGTTAAATGATCGGGACTGCTCCCGTCAATTCAGAAATCAGTTCTTTTACGCGGCGCGCATGCTTGGCAACGACCGCCCCCCTTCGGTGTCATCATTCATTGGCGCAACACGCGGTCCCCTCCCACTCGATCCAATCATAAATCGCCCTCTCAACCGCCTCGAATCCTTCGCTTGCGCCGCATAAAAACTGGAACGGTGAGACGGAATATTTTTAATATTCCGAGGGTGCTTTTTGGCGGTCTATTTTAGTTTTCGTGACTTATTTTTGTGTTTTTTTGAATCAACTTGAAAGAATTCCATGCGGGGTCGTGGCCTGTTCGACGGTCCGTCAAGGCGATTGCTTGGTAGCCCGCAATCCTCGGAAAATCGTTCTTTGATCTTGTTTTCTGTTAGATTTTCCTCCTTGCTTAGCAGTGAGTTGAATTTGCCAGCGAACCGCCCAGGAAGGTCCGAGGCCTCATTTTTTGGTTCCTTCAGGAATTTTCATGGCTACATTTGCCGAACCCGCGACTACTGCTGTCTTTTTCCGCCGCCGATGCCTATCTATTCGTCGGCTCCATTATCAATATTACCATCTCAGCCTGCAGGACGACATGCGGGGGCTGAGATCAGTTTCTCGATCTATATCACTCCCTGACCAATGCACATTCCAAGCCCCATCCGAACGTCCGCGAGATCGATCTACGCGCTACCACTCGCCTTATCCTTATGGCTGCTTGTTTGTAAATCGCACGCTCAGTTCGAGATTAGCGAATTTTTAGCAGAGAATTCGGGTGCGCTACTAGCCGATGAAGACGGCCAACCCTCCGACTGGATCGAAATCCAAAACGTCGGCGCCGCCGCGGCCTCGATCGCCGGCTACCATCTGAGTGACGACCCCACCGACCTGGGCAAGTGGGCCTTCCCCGACGAGTCCATCGCCCCGGGCGCTTACCTCTTAGTGTTCGCCAGTGGCAAGAACCGCGTCATCGCCGGCTCCGAACTGCACACTAACTTCGGCTTGAATACCGGGGGCGAATACTTAGCGCTGGTCGCACCCGATGGCCAGACCGTCGTTTCCTCCTTTGGTCCTGAGTTTCCCACTCAGTATCGCGACATCTCGTATGGCATCGGCAGCGGGGGCCCCTTGTCTGCTGCGACCTTCATCTCGGTCGGGGCACCAGTGACCTATCACGTGCCAAGCGCGGACATTGGCTCCACTTGGCAATCGCCCGGCTTCGACAACAGCACCTGGACCGCCGCGCACTCCGGACTCGGTTGGGGATACAGCAGCACCTCGGTCGGCGACGACATCGCCGCCGATGGTAATCTGAACACTGACATGAGCGGCCGCAACGCCTCAATCTACATCCGCATCCCCTTCGAGGTCACAAATCCTGCCGAGGTGGTGACCCTCACGCTCAAGATGAAAATGGACGACGGCTTCGCCGCCTACCTGAACGGCTCGCTAGTCGCCAGCAGCAAGACCCCAAGCCCGCTTCTCTTCAACTCCACATCGTCGACGAGCTCCGAAGTCAGGGTCGGCGATCCCTTCGAGTTCTTCCCCCTCGAATTTGCGGGCGGACTAGTCGCCGGTGAGAACATCCTCGCGATCCACGGTCTCAATGATTCGATTACGAGTTCAGACTTCCTCGTCGTCCCCGAACTGGTCGGCGAAGTCCAAGACATCTCCGCCGGTCCGCAGCCGGGCTACTTCAACCTCTCCTCCCCCGGCGCTCCGAACAATATTCTCAGCACCGCGCCCCCCAACCTGGTCAACTTCTCCGTCACCAGTAAGGCCTTCACCGAAGCCAGCTTCCCACTGACCCTCAGCGTCGCTGGTATTCCCGGCGCGATCATTCGCTACACCGACGACGGCAGCCTACCCGACAACGATCCCGCCTCACCCTCACCCGAATATGCCGGACCGATCACCATCGATAGCTCGAAGCTGATCAGGGCGCGGGCATTTATCACCGGGGCCCTGCCGGGGCCCGGCCGCAGCGAAGGATATCTCAAATTGGCAAGTTCTGAGACCAATTTCTCCTCCGACCTTCCCGTGGTCTTGCTTTCGACTTTCGGCGCAGGTTCCCCACCCGGATCCGATTCAACCACCCGGAAGGACGTCTTCATGCTCATCTACGAGCCCGACCCAGCCACCGGCCGCACCACCCTCTCAGGCACGCCATCACTCTCGACCCGTGGCGGCTACCGTAAACGTGGCTCGAGTTCGGCCGGCTTTCCGAAATACGCGCTCTCCTTCGAAAGCTGGGACGAGTTCGACCAAGATAAGGAGATCAAACCTCTCGGCTTCACCAAAGAGGCCGATTGGATCCTCAATTCGCGCTACACCTTCGACCTCGCGCTGATGCGCAACCCCTTCCTCTACAAACTCAGCAACCAGATCGGGCGCTGGGCGGTCAAGACGCGATTTGTCGAAATCTACAACGACGTCAGCGGCGGCGAGGTCAGCGGCGGCGACTACTACGGAGTCTACTCGTTTATGGAGAAAATCGAACCCGACAAAGGTCGCCTCGACATCCCCGGAATCAACCCTTGGGACAATGGCAAACCGGAGATCACCGGCGGTTACGTGTTCAAAAAAGACCGCAGCGATCCGGGGGAGCCGGGCTTGTCGGTGACCAGCATGGGCGGCTTAGTTCTCGGAGACCCCGATGGCCTCGAAATCACCCGACCACAGCGAGATTACCTGACGGGCTACCTCAACGAGATGGATGTCGCGCTCGGCACCGCTAACGGGATAAACACCAGCACCAGAAAACACTTCTCCGAGTATCTCGACGTCGATTCGTTCATCGATAACTTCTGGCTCAACACCCTGGCAATGGACCCCGACTGGGGGCGGCTCTCGCAGTATTTCCACAAAGATCGCAACGGCCTCCTCAACGGTGGACCGATCTGGGACTATGACCGCACCATGGGCTCGCGTGATGACCGTGATGACAACCCCCGCCGGTGGTACCAGAGTAGCAGCGCGACCTGGTATGACGCATCCTATCCGTGGTTCGGGCGACTGTTCGGCTTCACTTCCAACCCCGCGGTGCCACAGCTCGCCACCACCCGACCGGACGTCTTCCAACAACTCATGGATCGCTGGTACGAACTGCGCGCCGGTGCCTTTTCTAACGAGAACATGAACTCGATTATCGATGCGATGGCCACCGAGATCCAGGAATCGCAGGCGCGCAACTTCGCCCGTTGGACTTCACTCGCGCCGGGCTCTATCAGCGGCCAAAATTTTGCCGAGGTCGGCACTTCCGGCTGGGAACGCGAGGTGTCACACCTCAAGGGCTGGCTCGAAGCACGCTCGAAATGGATCGACTCCCAGTTCTTCCTTCCCCCAACCTTCAACCATCCCGGCGGAGTGGTCGCCATCGGCTTTGAATTGACCATGACATCGGCTGACGCGGGAATCTATTACTCCTTGGACGGCAGTGACCCGCGTGCCCTCGGCGGCACCCCCTCCCAGTCCGCCGTCCCCTTCGACGGAGGCCCGGTCGATTCGGTGCTCTTGGAGGACGATGCCAGCTGTCAGTATTTCGTCCCCCTCGATGACTCGTTGGAGGCGACATGGCACCTGCCGGGATTCAACGACAACATCTGGTTGACCGGCACCTCCGGGCTCGGCTTCGAAGGCACCGGCGGCACCCTACTTGCAGAGATCTCCACCGACATCAAAAGCCAGATGCAGCCCTCGGCCAATGGCTCGAACAACGCCAGTTGCTACTTCCGCTACCAATTCGATTTTGATAACGCCGCGAATGTGAACTCGCTTCTCATGGAGATCAAATACGACGACGCCTTCGTCGCCTATCTGAACGGCACCGAAGTTGCCCGCAGTAGCAGCGCCCCGGACACGATCGCCTGGAACAGCATTTCGGCTAGCGGCCCATCCGACCTAACGATCATCAATTACAATTTCAACAGCATCGCCGACAACCTCTCCTTTGACTACGACATCACCGCCTTTAAGGCCGCCTTGGTCAACGGCACCAATGTCCTCGCCATCCAAGGTATGAACTCGAATCCGGGCGGATCCGACCTCTTGATCAAGCCGCGGCTCATGGTGAACCACACCGTGGTTGCAACCCCCATCACCTTGACCAAAACCTCCACGATGGTCGCGCGAGCCTACGACGGACAACAATGGAGCGCCCCGACGACCGCCACCTATGTGATCGGCGCCGAACTCGCCGATTCAAGCAACCTCGTGATCTCCGAGATCATGTATAATCCTGCCCCACTCAGCACTTCCGAGCTCGCCGCCGGCTTCGCCAACCCGAACCAGTTCGAATACGTCGAACTACTGAATATCTCCGCGAACCCAATCGCCCTCTTCGGTATGAGTTTCGACACCGGGATCACCTTCGACTTCTCAGCCTCCTCCCTTACCGTCCTGCAACCGGCTGGGCGCGTGCTCGTCGTCAATAGCCAGGCGGCCTTTGAACAACGCTACGGCAGCGGCCTGAACAACCTCATCGCCGGCGAGTTCGCCGCGGACACCTCTCTCGCCAGCGCCGGCGAACGCCTCACCTTGAACGGCAAGCTCGGAGTAATCCGCGACTTCACATACAACGACAAGCACCCATGGCCGAATTCGCCCGATGGCATGGGCCCGAGCATCGTGTTGATCGGTGCCGAATCGAACCCCGACCACTCACAGGGTGGTAACTGGCGAGCGAGCACGGCTGCGCTCGGCGAACCCGGCACCAGTGGTGCCAGCTTGTTCGTCGGCGACCCCGCAGCCGATGGCGACGGCGATGGCCTCTCCGCGTTTGCAGAACACGCTTTCGGAACCAGCGACTCTGACACGGGCGATGGATCAATATTACAAACGACCATCACACCTGATGGCTCGATCTCGGTCACCTACCCGGTGAATCTCGCCGCCGAGGACGCCCTAATCTCCATGGATCAATCGACGAACCTTGCCACATGGACCCCGGCGGGACCCGCCTTCCAGCTAGAGAACGAAGTCCACAACGGTGATGGCACAGCGACGTTCACCTTCTACAGCATCGCCCCGGCCGCACCGGGCAGCAGGCTCTTTGTGAGACTCAGAGTGACCGCCCGCTAAGGAATGTCCTTTTTGGGTGGACCCGCTTGAGGCTCTCGATCAGTTCTTAGATTTCACTTGACCCCCAGCTCGACGAGCCGGTTGACCGTCCAGTGATACCCTTCACGGATCTCAATTTGATCTCCTTCGTCACGGGCCAACTCTTGCCAGTATTTCTTCGATTCCTGTAGGTATTGAATCGCGGTGTCCCGTTGATCACGAAGACTCGCGGAATGCCCCAGATCACCACACAGATAGGCCAGCGATTTGCGCACCGCAGATGGATTGGGATTCCTCATCTCCGAAGCCAGGAGCGCCTTCAAATCGTCGTGCGCTTGCCCGCCCATCTTCGACTCCTCATCACCCTTGCCTCTTTGTCCGAGAATCCCCGCCATCTGCCACCTGAGTGAGGCCAGAAGGTATTTCGCATTCCAATTCTTGGGCTCGTGCTCGATTCCCTCTTCCAACATCTGAATACCTGACGCTAAAACGCCCGTCGCGTCCTCGGGATGACCTTCATCGCGAAGAGCCGTGGCGATGATTCCCTTTTGGGAGACTAAATCGACCACCACGCGAAAGTCATCGGGCATTTTTCGGGCCAATGCCGTCAAAGTCGTGACTCCCTTGCGGGCTAATTTATCGGCATCAAAAGTCTTGCCCTGCTGCCACATCGCCACCGCCTTCGCGGCATTTGCCGAGGCAATCTGATACTCTAGCTCAGGGTCAGGATTCTCCTGCTTCCCGGCCACTGCCGTAAAGACTTCAACAGCTTCCTGCCGTAAACGGGCCGCATCGCTGACCGCGCCTTCACCCTCCGCCGCGAGGGCTGATGACAGATAGGCACGCCCAACCGTCAGCTCAATCGCCGGACTTTCAGGATACATCGCAGCCAGTTTCCGATACCCTTGAAGGCTCGCAAGTGAGCTTTCAAGAACCTTGGGCCCGTTGTTTTTGAACTCCCACATCCGGGCCTTCACCAAATTCAAGGCCGCTTCAGCGCGAAGACGTCGGGCTTCATCATCGCTCCAAGCCTTACGGATCGAGGCTTCCGCTTCCGCAATTCCAGCTTCCAGCGCCGCCCGATTCTTCTTTGATTGGAGGAGCAGCAGCCTGAGCCGGGCGTGCGCCGTCTCCTCATCACTTAATCCGCCGCTTGCCAGTGCCTCTTGAAGGGCTGTCGCACCCTTCGCTTCTTCACCGGAAGCGAGGATCACTTCTGCTCTTCTCAACTTCAAGAGCGCCATCTGCCCCTCAAGTTCAGGCCGTGTCTCCAAGCCTTTTAACTGCTCCTCGATTTTTTCGGAAAGATACCCGAGTCGTGCTTTCCGTCCTTCCAAAGCCGGAAGTCCGGAAATCCCGTTCTCCAGCACCCATTGAAACAGGGCCTCGTTGGTCATACGGGCCGAGAGAATTTCGCTCTCCGCCTTTTGCTGCTCATCAACGAGAGACGTCTCAAGTTCACCCTGCCGGGTGAGCGCCCTAGTCTCAGACACTTTCGCCAGATCTCTTTCTCCTTCGAGTTGAACGATCGTCCCTTCCGCGCCGACTCGATAGTCGTCCAATTTTTCCTCGACGGTCATCGCCTCCGTCCATCGGAGCCCTTGCGTCACCGCCCATCCCGCTCCCAACCCACCAGCGGCCAAGGTCGCAAAGGTCGCATAGCGTGAAATTCTTTTCCGTTTCTGGTCTACGGAAATCCGAAGCCCCTCAAGGCGGCCTCTCTCGGCATCCGCCGCCAAATCGCCTTCAATCGAGCCAAAGTATCTCGCCACCTCCCGCATGTCGCCAGGACGTCCCATGGGATCCAAAACAAGACAGAAGTCCACCATTTCCCGATATCGGGCTTCCCGGTCATCAGCGGGTTCGTTGGGCCATCGAAAATCCGGATTCTCCTCCAGCCCGGCAATAATCCCCTCGTAGTCAGCATCGATGCTAAATCGTTGCTGCGTTCCAATGGCCGGAGACACCGTCGTAAAGAGTTCCTCGCACCTTGGAAAACTCCCCGTCAACAATCTGAACGCAAGAACTCCGAAGGCATAGACATCCCAACGATAACCCGCCTCCTCAAGATAGCCGTCAGGATATCGAAGCTGTTCCGGAGGCGCGTAAAGGAGGGCATCACTATAACTCAAGTGGTGCACCCCCGGCATCAGGCCACTGGCGTAATCAGCGAGCAAAGGCCCCCCATTGGGACCCAGAAAGATGTTTCCCGGCTTCAGGTTTCCATGGGCCACCTTGATCGTGTGCAAGGCCCCCAGTCGGTTGGCTAATTTCATCAAAAACAGCCACGTCAACTCGTTTGCCTGATAATCCTCGAAATAAGTCTGAAGGGTCCGGGGCTTATAATTCTCGATGTGGCTGTCATCCAGCCTCTCTGCCATCAAGGGCATCACAATGCATGCCGGTCTGATATCCAAAGCCTTGGCCTGAATCGGCACCGTAATATCCTGGGCTCCCCCCTCGATCACTCTCGAGATCCGGCTATCCAAAAGAGCAGGATTCGAAGCCATGCTTTCGAAAACTTTGATGGCGCAGAGTGTGCCATCGTCACGACGTGCCTCATAGACAACACCTGCCGAACCCTCGCCAATCTCGGCAAGAATCGTATGACCTTTGATTTTAGGAGGTTCCATGGCTTTCTAGAGGGAAGAAAAGCGTACTCAAATCACGCAAAATGTCCAGCTTGTCCCGAGAGTCATTTTTTCAATTCTCTTGATCAATCATTCGAAAAGGTCGCGCAGGATTCCCGTATTACCTTCATGCCTATGAACAAGCCTTGCCCCGGAAACCCATTCGCTCATGACTCCTCCCGTCGTGGATTCCTCCACGTCGGCCTCCTGGGAGGTCTCGGCCTCGCCCTCCCTCAACTCCTCCGCATGGAGGCACAAGCCGCCCAAAAGAATTACCAGACACGCGAAGGCGTCGCCAAATCGGTGATCCAGATCTTCCTGCCCGGAGGACTGGCCCAGCACGAATCTTGGGATCCCAAGCCCTATGCGCCATCGGAATACCGTGGCCCCTACGGAGCGATCGACACCGCAATCAAGGGATTCAAATTCAGCGAGAATCTGGCTCATACGGCAAAGGTCGCTGACAAGATGACGATCATTCGTTCCATGACGCATGGCGAAGCCGCCCACGAGCGGGGCACTCACAATATGTTCACCGGCTACCGTCCGTCACCCGCTCTGATTTTCCCGTCGATGGGTTCGGTGGTGGCTCACGAGCTCGGCACCCGTAACAATCTTCCTCCCTACGTCTGCGTTCCCAATGTCCCCAACGAGTTCGCCAACTCCGGATACCTTTCCTCAGCCTACGGCCCTTTCGCGATTGGCGCCGATCCCAACACCAAAGGCTTCAAGGTCCGCGATCTCAACATGCCCGGTGGCGTTGACGAGAACCGCTTTGAGCGCCGTCGCAGCCTCCTCGACACCGTCGACAACCATTTCCGTCAACTCGAAAGCTCCGACGCCTTGGATTCCATGGACGCGTTCTACCAACACGCCTACAAATTAATCTCATCGCAGGAAGCTCGCGAAGCGTTCAACCTCGAAGCCGAGCCCATGGAACTCCGTGAACGTTATGGCATGAACGAGGCCGGTTCACGCATGTTGCTCGCGCGCCGCTTGGTCGAAGCCGGAACCCGTTTCGTGTCCCTCACTGCCGGTGGTTGGGATCACCACGACAATATTAAAAACGGAATCAGCGGCCAGCTTCCTCCAGTCGATAAGGCCCTTGCCACTCTTCTCGATGACCTCGATCAGCGGGGACTCCTCGACTCGACACTCGTGATGGTCACCTCCGAATTTGGTCGCACTCCCAAAATCAATGGCACCGGGGGTCGCGACCACTGGCCACGCGTTTTCTCGATTGCCCTTGCCGGCGGCGGAGTCCATCGCGGATTGGTTCACGGAAGTTCGGACGCCCTCGGAGGCGAGCCCGAAGAAGACCAAGTCGGAGTCGAAGATCTCGCCAAGACCGTCTACAACCAGTTGGGCATCACCGCGGACAAGGAACTCATGTCCCCCGGAGATCGCCCAATCGAAATTGTGGACGGGGGCCGCATCCTCGACGAGATCCTCGCCAAGAAAGCCTAACCGAAACGATTGTCATGATTCGTGCGTTCGCCATCTTGATAGCCTCGGCACTCTGCGCGGCAGGTTTTAGCCCAGCTCTCAACCTTATTGAACCACGCGGTGGTAAGCGTGGCACCGAGGTTGAAATTAGGCTGATCGGAGACCGGCTCTTTGAGCCCCAGGAGCTCCTGCTCTATCACAAAGGAATTTCGGTCAAGTCCCTTGAAAAGGGCGACGACCAAAAGTCGGCCAAGGCTATCCTAGTCATCGCGCCCGACGCGGAACTGGGCGAACACCCAATCCGTCTTCGATGCAAAGGAGGCCTCACCTACATGCGCACCTTCTGGGTAGGCCAATTTGAGACGGTCATGGAAGCCAGGACCGAAGACAACAAAGGCGACACGAACAACGAATTCAACGAGCCTCAAAAAATTAGCCTGAACACCACGATCCAAGGAGTGGCTGACCGAGAAGACGCCGACTACTATCAGGTCGAGGTCAAAAAGGGCGACCGTCTCTCCGTCGAAGTTGAAGGGATGCGTCTCGGTCGCATCATGTTCGATCCCTACGTTGCGATCCTCGACAAGAATCGTTTTGAACTCGCCGTGAGTGACGACTCCGCCCTCCTGAAGCGAGACTGCGCAACCTCCATCATAGTTCCAGAAGACGGTCCTTACACCATTCTAGTGCGCGAATCCGCCTACGAGGGATCCGAAGCCTGCCAATACCGTCTGCACGTGGGTTCCTTCCCGCGCCCTACTGCCATTTACCCTCCTGCTGCAAAGCCGAACGAAGACATCGAATTCACTTTCATTGGGGATCCCAGCGGAGAAATAAAAACCAAAATTAAGACACCCCCTGAGAGTTTCTCCGCCTTCGCAAGTGCCGGCGATTCGTTCGCACCTTCAGGAAATCCCGTCCATATTTCCCCCCTCAATTACCTCAACGAAACCGAGCCCAACGAGGGTAGCAAGGAAGCCATTCCCACCAGCAATCCTCCCGCCGCCCCCTATGCCTTTCACGGTATCATCTCCAAAAAAGAGGATAAGGATTGGTTCCGCTTCACCGCTAAAAAAGATCAAGACCTAAGGATCGAGGTCATTGCTCGCGCCATTCGCTCGCCACTCGATAGCGTCATCATCCTGCGCAATGCCAAGGATGGAAACCAACTGGGCACGAACGATGACCAAACAAACGGCGTTCCCGATAGCCGCATCGACTTCAAAGCACCGGAAGATGGTGAATACCTCATCAACATTCGCGATCAACTCTACCGCAGCGGAGAAGACTTCGTCTACCGGATCGAAATTTTGGAGCGTTCTCCAGAAATCTCGATCACCCTTCCTTCGGCAGATCGGAATGACACGCAAAAAGATAAGATGATCGAGGTTCCTCGCGGAAACCGTCTTGCCATCGCTCCCAATATCACTCGCTCCAACATTGCTTGCGATATCGCATTCCTCGCCCCCAACCTGCCAAACGGAGTCAGCGTCAAGGCCCCTCCCGTCCCACGAAGCCTCGGCAACTTCCCCATCCTCTTCGAGGCAACAACTGATGCTCCCATTGCCGGAGGACTTTATCCTCTGGAGATCGAAGACCCTCAAACCAAGTTGCGGGGACCATTCGCCGAGACAATTTCACACGTTTACGTGAACAACCAAGGCGACTACCAGGTCACTCAAACAAACAACCTTTCCATCGCTGTCATCGAGGAAGCCCCCTTCCATCTCGATCTCTTCGCACCACCGGTTCCGATCGTCCGTAACGGCACCATGAATCTTAAAATCACGGCCCGCCGCGCCGAGGGATTCACCAAGCAAATTAAAGTCACCCTGCCTTGGAAACCACTCGGCATCGGAGCTCCAAACGAGGTGGAAATCCCTGAAGGCCAGAACGAGGTCATCCTTACCCTCAATGCCAATGGCGATGCCCCTGTCGGCGATTGGCAACTCCTTGTCACCGGCGAGGCGACCTCAGAGACCGGACTTGTGAGAGTGTCTTCCGACTTCGTAAACCTCAAGATCTCCGAGCCCTTCCTCAACATCTCCATTGAAATGGCCGCCACCAACCCCGGCCTCGACACCAGCGTCATTGCCAAGGTTGAGCAACTGCAGGACTTCCCCGGCGAGGCCCAGGTCATCCTCCAGGCCCTCCCGCACGGAGTCACAAGCGAAGAACGTCAAATCAACATGAAATCTGCTGACCTCACCTTCCCGATCAAGGTGACTGATGAGGCTCGGATAGGAAAGCACGCCAACCTTTTCTGCCAGGTCATCATCACCAGGGACGGCCACCCCATTCCTCATAATGTCGGTCACGGAGGCACCCTTCGAATCGATCCCCCGCCACCGGCACCTGAAAAGAAAGAAGAAGCTCCCATAGTGGTGGTCGCTGCTCCCATCGCCGAAAAGCCCCTTTCCCGTCTCGAACAACTCCGCCTGCAGAACGCAAAATGAAGCCCTTCTCTAAAATCGCGTCCGTCTCCGCCCTCCTCTCTCTCCCCCTTGCCGCCTCCCAGGAGTTTGCAGCGGTGAAGGATATCTTCGAATTCTCCTGTGTCGAATGCCACAACGCCGACAAGGCCAAAGGGGGATTGCGCATGGACATCAAAGCCGAGTTTTTCAAAGGCGGAGAGTCGGCCGATGCCGTCGATCTCAAGGCTCCCGAAAAATCTGAAATCCTTCGCCGAGTGACCCTCGATCATGGCGATGACGACTTCATGCCCCCTTCCAGCAAGAAAGTGGAGCGCCAGCCTCTCACGCCAGCCGAGGTCAACCAACTGAAAGCTTGGGTCGCACTCGGTGCCCCCTGGCCAGACGGCCCCACTCTCGCACAACGTGAGAGGACCGCACCTCTTGAAGATCCGAATCAACCGGATCCCAATCTCGAATCGATCGCAGTCTACCCAACGTCGGTCACTCTTGAAACCAAACGGGATTTCCACCGTCTTATTATCCTAGCGACCGATAAAAATTCCGTCACTCGGGATGTCACCGCCTCGGCAAAATTGACGGTGGCAGACCCTGCCATCACGCGTCTGGATCAGACAACGCTCTTCCCACAAGTCGATGGTCAAACCAACCTCACAATCACTTTCCGGGGCAAAGAACTCACCGTTCCAGTGACGGTTAAAGGGGCACAGGAAGATCGCCGCATCAGCTTTCAGCAAGACATCGTGCCAGTTTTTACCGCCTCCGGATGTAACACGGGATCCTGTCACGGCTCAGCCCGCGGACAAGATGGCTTCATGATCTCACTCTTCGGATACGATCCAAAGGGTGACTACTATCGTCTCACTCGCGAGTTCGCAGGACGTCGACTCAATCTTTCCATCCCGGAAGATTCGCTTCTCCTGACCAAGTCCACCGGATCAGTCCCTCACACCGGCGGGAAACTCTTCGACAAGGAACACCCCTTCTACAGCACCTTGCTTGAGTGGGTTCAGGACGGGGCCAACTATGATCCCGACGATCTCGCGCTCCCTGTGAAAATCGAGATCGGGCCCAAGCAGTTCCTCCTCGAAGGCAGCGGCAAGATGATTCCCCTCACGGTGAAGGCCACCTACTCTGATGGCACCGACCGTGATGTCACCACCCTCACTCATTTCACGTCCTCGAACGACAATTCGGCCAGCATCGACGAAGCCACCGGCAAGACAACTTCCAATTCCCGCGGTGAAGCCTTCGTCATGGGACGCTTCCACACCTTCACCGAAGGTTCGCAGGCCATTGTCATTCCCGACAACCTGACCTACACCCGCCCGCAGCTCCCCGAGAACAACTACATCGATCAATACGTTCACGAAAAGCTGCACAAGCTCCGCATCATTCCTTCGGAGCTTTGTTCGGACGAAATCTTCGCCCGCCGAGTCTACATCGACATTATCGGGCTTCTGCCAACTGAGCAGGAACTTTCCGAATTCCTTGCCGATCCCAATCCCAAGAAACGTGAAACCCTCGTCGATCAACTCCTCGAGAAAAAAGACTTCACCGAACTCTGGGTCATGAAGTGGGCAGAACTTCTTCAAATCCGCACGACCGGTAACAACAGTGCCGATGTCACCTACAAATCAGCTCTCCTTTGGTATGAATGGCTTCGCGGCCAGATCGCCGCGAACCGCCCGCTGAATCAAATCGTCTACGATCTCCTCTCGGCAACCGGAGGTTCTTATGACAGTCCTGCCACCAACTTCTTCAAAGGCGAGACCGACATTAAGAAACTCACCGAGAACGTCGCCCAGGTCTTCATGGGAACCCGCATTCAATGTGCCCAGTGCCACAATCATCCCTTCGACCGATGGACCATGGATGACTACTACGGCTTCGCCTCTTTCTTCACCCAAGTGAAAAGGAAGCCCGGTGAAGATCCTACCGAGCAAATCATCTTCGACGACGGTGGCGACATCCAGCACCCCATCACCAAGCAAAATGCCAAACCCACTTATCTGGGCGACGGAGCGGCCGACACCGAAGGACAAACACGCCGGGAATCTGTCGCAGAATGGCTCACCAAGCCGGGCAATCCCTGGTTTGCCAGAAACGCCGCGAATATCATGTGGTCACACTTCTTTGGAATCGGAATCGTCGATCCAGTCGATGACGTCCGCATCTCCAATCCCGCAACCAATCCGGAACTTCTCGAAGCTCTCGGCACGAAGTTCACCGAATACAACTTCGACATGAAAAAGCTCGTTCGCGACATCTGTAACTCGAGAACCTACCAACTCGCAACCCAAACCAACGCAACCAACGAAGACGACCTCACCAACTTCTCGCACGGACAAATTCGCCGCATGCGGGCCGAGATCCTCCTCGATACTCTCGCGCAGGTCACCGAGACCCCGAACAAGTTCCGTGGCCTCCCGATTGGATCGCGGGCCGTCAACATTGCCGATGGGAACACCTCGACCTATTTCCTCACCACCTTCGGTCGTGCCACCCGCAAGACCGTCTGCTCCTGTGAGGTCAAGATGGAGCCCAATCTTTCCCAAGCGCTCCACCTCCTCAATGGCGACGCAGTCAGCGACCGCATCACCCAGGGAGGTGTCGTGCAGAACATGCTCAAGGAAGAGAAAACTCCCGAAGAGATCGTGAAAACACTTTACCTTCGCACCCTCTCCCGCGAACCCAATACCGCTGAACTTTCCAAACTTAATGCTACCATTGCCGGAGCCAAGGATGCCAACGAGACGGGCTTGATTCTCGAAGACATCTTCTGGGCCCTTCTGAACTCCAAAGAATACCTTTTTAACCATTAGGTTCAATGCGCCACCTCATCCTCATTCCCCTCGCCCTGTCTTCAGTCCATGCTCAAGACAAGATCACCTACGACGATCATATTTTCCCGATCTTCGAATCGAAATGCCTGAACTGCCACAACCCGGATAAGAAGAAGGGCGACATGGATCTCTCGACCTATCTTGGGGCTCTCGCTGGCAGCTCCGGCGGTAAGGTTGCTCTCGCTGGCGACGGCGGGAGTTCAAAACTCTTCACCGTGACAGTCCACACCGAAGAACCTGTCATGCCTCCCGAGGGAGACAAAATCCCCAAAAAAGATGCCGATCTTATTCGGGCTTGGATCGACGGAGGCCTCCTCGAAAACGGGGGCTCCACGGCCCGCAAGAAAGAAAAACCAGCCTTCGACCTTTCGGCCGCGCCCACAGGCCAGCGACCCGAAGGCTCTCCGCCCATGCCGCAGGATCTTCTCCTGGAACCAGTCATCGTCGCAAAGCGATCCACCGTCGTTGCCGATATCGATGCCAGCCCCTGGGCCCCTCTCATTGCCGTCACCGGACAACACCAAATCCTCCTCTACAACAGCGATTCATTGGATCTCATTGGCGTCCTTCCCTTTCCGAAAGGACAACCCAAAACGGTCTCGTTTCACCCCAGTGGAAAATATCTTCTCGGCGCCGGCGGGGTCGCTGGAAAATCGGGCACCTCAATCACTTGGGACATCACCACTGGCAAGGAAATCATGTCGATGGGCAAGGAGTTTGACTCCGTCCTCGCAGCGGATCTTCGCGCCGACCTCGGTGGCGTGGCCCTCGGCGGCCCTTCAAGACTGGTCAAGCTTTGGGATACCCAGACGGTCGAGCAGATTAATAGCATCAAAAAGCATACCGACTGGGTGACCGCCCTCGCCTATTCGCATGATGGTGTTCTCCTCGCCACCGGCGACCGAAACAACGGAGTTCAAATTTGGGAGTCATTCACTGGCAACGAATTCCATTCGCTCCGTGGCCATCAAAAAGGAATCGTCGATGTCAAGTGGCGCGCTGACTCCAACCTTGTCGCCTCAGCCTCGGAAGACGGCTTCATCATTTTCTGGGACATGAACCAGGGCAAAGAAATTAAGAAGGTCAACGCTCACGACGGCGGCGTCCTTGCCATGGACTATAACGCCAATGGCAAGCTCGTCTCAGTTGGACGCGACTTGCGGGTGAAGGTTTGGAAGCCTGATCTCTCGATGGAGAAACAAAGCGAACCCTTTGCAGAACTCGTCACGGAAGTGGCCTTCTCTCACGATGGCAACCGTCACTTCACCGCTGACTGGAATGGAAAAATCGAAGCGTGGGATTCCACCACGATGGAAAAACTCGGTGAGCTCAGCGCCAACCCTCCCACCATCGAAACCCGCCTCGCCTCCATGGCCCAGACCCGCGAAGCGCTGGAAACCGGAATCAACGTCAAAAAAGAAAAGGTCGGCCAGACCGCAGTTGATCTCAAAACGGCAACCGACAAACTCGCCGCAACCGAGGGCGCCATCGCTCAAGCAAAGGAAAAGGAGGAGATCCTTGGCAAGGAGATCGGCGACCTCAGCGCAAAAATCAACCAGCTCAAAGGCGAACTGAACACTCAGGATGAGCAAATTAAATTCGTGATAGCAGAAGCCAAAAAGCCGGGTCAACAACTGAAAGAACTCACCGATCAACGGCGTCAACTCGCCGACGCGCACCAGGCTCTTCTTCAGGAGCTGGCCGCAACGAATCAAGCACTTGCAGCCGCAACCCATGATACCAAAATCAAACGAGAGGCCTCGAACGGAGATCCCGAAAACGCGGAAAAGAAAGCCTCTTTGGTAGCCGCCGAGCAAGCCGAGCATCAGCAGAGGCTGATTGTCCAACAAATCACGCCACGCCTTGAAGCTCAGAAAAAGAGCCTCGCCGAGCATACTCAGCAGATGGAAAACCTGCAGGCCGGAATGGTCGTCGAAGACACCCGTATCAAAGCCCTCCAGAAGGAACTCGAAGAGCTCAATACCCGCCAGGATCAAATAGCAAAGTTGAAGACCACAAAAGAAGGAGAACTCGACAACCAGAAAAAAATGCTTCCCGAGTTCATGCAGCAGATTGCTCCCCTGAAGAAGGCGATCGAAGAAAAAGACGCTCTCGCCAAGGCTGACCGCGACGAGTTCTCCAAGTCCGATGGCCAACTCGCCGCCCACGATGCCGGGGTGAAAAAATGGAAAGCCGCAGCCATCAATACCCACTTGATCAATACGCGAGGAGAACTTGAAGAACTTCAAGGCGAACTCGCTGTCGCCAAGGAGGAGAAGCCTGCCGACGTTCCGGCCATCGAACAAAAGATTGCCACTTCGACCCAATCTAGCGAGGCTTTCCAAGCTGAGTATCAGGCCGCCAAGTAAGCTCTCCCATCTCCTTGCCAGTAGCAGGCTTGCCCTTTCCCTTGGGCACCGCTTCCGAGGGATCCTCCATTTCTCAATGACCGGGCCCGACCCAAAACCGGTGAAGCTTGATCCAAGTCACCTCCTCCCAGCAGAGCCGAAAACTTAGGATCTCCAACGTCCACTACTGGCTTCCCCAAAGACGACCTCGTCCCAAAGAATCTTCTCCTCACTAAAGAGAAATTTCCCATCGAAGGTTTGCCCTTCGAGAGCCTGCCTCAGCCAGTAAGAATCGTCCTCCCACATCCTCTCAAAAGGAATTTCGCGGATCTCACACCAATGAGGAATGGCCTCGTCAGTCGCAGTCGGGACTCCCTCGAACTCAGTGCAGGTATAAACGTGGCAATGAATATCCGGGAGATCGGACATCGAGAACCATAACTCCCCCCGCTTCACCGGGTCGAGACACGTGATGTGCAACTCCTCCTGACATTCCCGCACCACGCATTCCTCCGGCGTCTCACCGGGATCGATCTTCCCACCCGGACCATTGATCTTCCCTTCACCAATCCCCCGAAGTTTCTCAATCAAGAGAACCCGCGAGCCTTGATGCACGAACATCAAAGTGGCCTCGATTTCTGGTTTCCATTCGTTCCAATTAGGAATCTTTAAATCGTTAGTCCCGAGCATATCCTTCCACCGTATCGCAGGTGCAGACGAGATTACGATCTCCATGGACATTGTCGACTCTTCCCACAACCGGCCAAAACTTATGACGGCGAAGCCGAGCTACCGGGAAGGCCGCGCGCTCTCGGCTGTAAGGGTGTTTCCAATCATCAACCATCACCATCGCGGCCGTGTGCGGCGCATTTTTCAGAAGATTGTCCGAAACATCAGCTTGCCCGTTCACCACCTCTTCGATTTCGGCATGAATCAAGAGCATCGCTTCACAGAATCGATCGAGCTCACCCTTGGATTCCGATTCCGTGGGCTCAATCATGAGCGTTCCGGCAACCGGCCAACTCATGGTGGGCGCATGAAATCCGTAATCGATCAGTCGTTTCGCAACATCTTCCACGGTGATCCCACTCTTGGATGACAGAGGTCGCAGGTCGATAATACACTCATGCGCGACCAAACCATCACGCCCAGTATAGAGAATGGGGTAGCATTCGCGCAGACGTGTTGCCACGTAGTTTGCATTCAAGATGGCCATACCTGTGGCCTCTCGAAGTCCATCCGCGCCCATCATCGCGATATACATCCATGAGATCACATTGATCGACGCACTTCCATAGGGAGCTGAACAAACGGTATTCACGGAAGAATCTAACGACTCATGCCCGGGAAGAAATTCCACCAAATGCCCCGCAACCCCAATCGGCCCCACTCCCGGACCTCCACCACCATGTGGAATACAGAAGGTCTTGTGAAGATTGAGATGGCAAACGTCAGCCCCAATAAGTCCCGGGTTCGTCAAACACACCTGGGCATTCATATTGGCCCCATCCATGTAAACCTGGCCTCCGGCCTCATGGATTTCGTGACAGATCGCTTCAATCCCTTCTTCAAAAACTCCGTGGGTCGATGGGTAAGTGACCATCAGGGCCCCTAAATTTTCGCGATGTAATTCGATCTTCGTAGTCAGATCGGAGCGGTCGATATTACCTTCATTGTCGCACTTGATCGGCACGACCTTGAAGCCTGACATCACCGCCGAGGCTGGATTCGTTCCATGCGCTGAGGTTGGAATTAAGCAAATAATGCGCTTGGCATCACGATTGGCCAGGTGGAACGACCGGATCGCTAACAACCCGGCATACTCGCCTTGGGAGCCCGCATTCGGTTGCAGAGAAACGGCCGCAAAACCAGTAATCCGAGCCAACCAATCCGACAGCTGAGCCAGCATCTGACGATAACCGATACTTTGATCTTCGGGAACAAAAGGATGAAGATTCGAGACTTCCTTCCAGCTCAACGGCATCATCTCTGCTGCCGCATTCAACTTCATGGTGCAGGATCCCAAAGGAATCATCGATTCATTCAACGCAAGATCCCGGGCTTCGAGCCGATGCAAGTAACGCATCATTTCTGTTTCGCTGCGGTAAAGATGGAACGCCTCCTGGGTCAAGAAATCGCTCTCCCGACCGGGAAGAGAAAGAGCGGCAACAGCCACCCGGCTTCTTCCAAAGAGTTTCAGGATGGCCTCAAGATCCTCTTCTGTCGTCGTCTCATCAAAAGAAATCCCAACGGTGCCGTCCCCAAAATCACGAAGGTTATATCCCGCCTCGCGAGCCTCCTCGAGCAGTCCCGCTGACGACTGCACAGTCACGGTATCAAAGCACGAAGAGTTCACGACATTATCCAACGAAGCCGCGAGAATTGAAGCCAACCCATGAATCCGCTTTGCAATTTTCACGAGACCTTCCGGGCCGTGCCAGACCGCATACATTGCCGCCATCACCGCAAGAAGAACCTGGGCGGTGCAAATGTTCGAGGTCGCCTTATCACGCCGAATGTGTTGCTCGCGGGTCTGGAGCGAAAGTCGGTAAGCCGGATCGCCCTGCGAATCCAATGAGACCCCAACCAATCGGCCGGGCATCTTTCGCTTCAAGGCGTCAGCACAGGCAATAAAGGCCGCGTGAGGCCCCCCGAATCCAAGTGGAACTCCAAATCGCTGGCTTGAGCCGACACAAAGATCGGCGCCCATCGCTCCTGGTTCCTTGAGGATCGTGAGCGCGAGAAGATCTGCCGCAACCGTCAGCAAGCCCTTGGCCTCATGAACCTTCACCGCAAATTTAGTGAAATCGCGGACGTTCCCCAGCGTCGAAGGGTATTGCACAAGCGCACCAAAAAATCCTTCCGAGGGCGCGAATGTTTCAATCGATCCAATCACGACTTGAACCCCCAAAGGTTCGGCGCGGGTTCTAACAACATCGATCGTCTGCGGGTGGCATTCCTCATCGACCCAAAACACCTTCCCCTTCGGGTTCATGGTCAGCGAGAGGCTCATCGCCTCAGCCGCTGCAGTCGCCTCATCGAGAAGTGAGGCATTGGCAATATCCAATCCAGTGAGATCCACCACCATCGTCTGGAAGTTCAAGAGCGCTTCCAAGCGTCCCTGGGAAATCTCAGGCTGATAAGGGGTGTAAGCGGTATACCATCCGGGATTCTCAAGGAGGTTTCGTTGAATGACCGGAGGGACAATCGTCCCGGAATACCCCTGCCCGATCATCGACTTTAGCAGGCGATTCTTTGAGAAGATCGCGTGGAGATGTAACAGTGCTTCACTCTCCGAAAGCGCCTCGGGAAGCTCCGGTCCCTCCTCCCACTGAATGGCTCGAGGAACGACCTTCGAAACAAGATCCTCCAAGGTCGGATAGCCAATTGCATCCAACAGATCCTGACGCAACGAGGTCGAGGAACCAATGTGGCGCCTTACAAAGGGCTCGCTCATCACAACCTTAGGAAACGAAGGAGGTGTAGGTCTCGGCGCCCATCAGAGAATCAATCTGAGAAAGATCGCTCAAACGCATTTTGAAAATCCAACCACCCTCATAGGGATCCGTATTCACTTTGGAAGGATCGGCGACGAGATCGATATTGATCTCGATGATCTCTCCATTAAACGGTGCAAAAATATCGCTCGCGGCCTTAACACTCTCAACAACGGCAACGGAATCAGCAGCCTCAACCTTCCCAAAATCAGGAAGCTCGACAAAGACCACATCACTCAGTTCCTCCTGGGCGTGATCGGTGATTCCAATAGTGACGACGTCGCCGTCAAGGCGGACCCATTCGTGGTCCCGAGTGTAGTAAAGAGCCAAGGGCACTGTCATAACGGATAAAATTAAATATGTTCTATTTCCTAAATAAAGGCTTTTCCGACACGATCGCCGAAATCTTTCGACCACGCATCTCAATGAAGACCTTGGTCCCAATTTTCGCCCTGTTGCTCGGAAGGTAAGCAAGCCCAATCCCTTCTCCAAGCGACGGGGACAATCCACCCGAAGTCAGGACGCTCAGCGAATCTCCGTCCTCGGAAAGGACGGGGTATCCAGGCCTTGGAGGAGCTGCCCGTTCGGTCAAACGAAGAGCCCTCAAACGTTCGCGGCAGCCTTCTTCCTTTTGCGCCTTGAGAACCTCACATCCCACAAACTCCCCTTTCTCGAGATCAACAAACATCCCCAGGCCCGCCTCGATCGGAGTGCGACAAGGCGTAAGATCCTGACCATTGAGCGGATAGCACATTTCCAATCGCAAGCTATCTCGAGCCCCCAAACCACAGGGTTTCACTCCTGCTTCGAGAAAGCCCTTCCACCATCGAACAACATCACCAGCGGGACAAAAAAGCTCAAAACCATCTTCTCCAGTATAACCAGTCCGACAGACCAGCATCCGGCTCCCTTGGTAGGTAATTTCATCCACCGAATTACGAGAAGGCAGGGTCCGCCCCTCGGTCACCTCCGTATAAATCTCGGGAGCCTTCGGTCCCTGTACTGCCATCCCGGCCCACTCACCGCTCTCATTCTCCATTGTAATGCCCTTCTCGAGGCGCTCCGCAAGCCAAGCCCAGTCCTTCTGAATACAGGAGGCATTCACCAGAAGAAGGAAGCGCTCGTCTGCAAGCCGATAGAGAATCAGGTCGTCAATTACCCCGCCCTCTTCATTCAGCAAAAAAGTATAGTGGGCCTTCCCCGCCTCAAGCTCCGAGACATTGTTGGTCAGATGACGGTCCAGCCAGCCCTCTGCAGAGTTCCCCGTCACGAAGACCTGACCCATGTGGGAAATATCAAAAATTCCGCATTCGCTTCTGACGGCAAGATGTTCAGCGATGATAGAATCATACATGACGGGCATTTCCCATCCGGCGAAAGGAACTAAACGCGCGCCGAGATCGCGATGCTCTTGATCGAGAGGAGATAGCTTGAGGACGTCGCTCACGACGCGACTGTGTGAGCCAACTTCCACCTTGTCAACCCACCCTATCGCGAGGGCGCCCTCACCCTGCTGGCCCGTCCCGGCGAGCTTCCCGCCCGTTATCAAAAGAGCGTCGCTGAAGCCACCGCCGAAGCGTGCACCGCCCTCAAGTGCGGGCAATTTCGCCGACCCGGATGTGAAATCGATATAGCGCAAATGCGGACCGCTCGCCCTGAGCCAGAGTGGAAGTCAGTCCGGACGAAATATTCCTGTTCATTCCCTGCCTGACCTTTCACACTCCTGCAAAACATTTCGCCATGGAAAAGATCACCGCTCAAATCAAGGACTTCATCCAATATATCGCCCTTCAGTTCATCAAGGACCCCAAGCTTGCCGAACTTCGCATCGGCCACTCGGCAGAGAATAAGGTCAACTTCCGCCTCGTCCTCAGCCAACCTGACGTCGCGATCCTGATCGGTCGACAAGGCTTCACCGCCTCGACTATCCGCAGCCTCGTCAAAGCCGCTGCCGAACGTGAAGGCGTGCAGGTCAATCTGCGCATCCACTCCCACGAAGAAGAGCGCCAATACACTGCCGCTCTCGAAGCAAAAGCGATGGAGTAAGACCGACTTCCATCCATTCTTAATCAACCCGCGAAGTATTTTTCTTCCGCGGGTTTTTCACTCTAACATTTGCTCCCGTAAATCGTTCCGACTCCACCTTATGAACAAATTCGTCTTCCTTCTGCCACTTCCTCTAGTTGCGCAAGAAGTTCTTCCCGAACTCGTGGTCACGGCCAACCGGACTTCCGAAAGAGTCGCTGAGAGCCCCTATTCTGCCGAGGTATTCACCGCCGAAGACCTTCAAAAAAACGCCGTCCGTTCACTCCCCGACACCTTCTCAGACACCCCCGGCGTCCTCGTTCAGAAAACCACTCCCGGCCACGGTTCACCCTACATCCGCGGCTTCACCGGGCGTCAAAACCTGCTCCTCCAAGACGGCGTCCGCCTCAACAATTCCACTTGGCGCAGCGGCCCCGTCCAGTATTGGAACACCCTCGACTCCCAAGCGATCGGACAACTCGAACTCGTCAAATCCCAGGGCTCCGTCATCTACGGCTCCGATGCCATCGGCGGCACCGTCAACACCCTCAGTAAATCCAGCGACTTCCGCGATGAAGCAGGCCTCTTCTCGCGCGGCGCGGCCTACTACCGCTTCGATACCAATTCCCAATCCCACCTCGGTCGCCTCGAGCAAGCCCTCGGACAAGGAAACGACTGGGGACTCATGCTCGGTTTCTCCGGCAAGGACGTGGGCGACATCAAAGACTCCGCCGTCGGCCGCATGAAAAACACGGGCTACTCCGAGCAATCCCTCGACTTCAAATTCGAATACGCCCTCTCCGACACCCGCACCCTGACCCTCGCCCACGCCTTCCTCGATCAGGACGACATCTCCCGCTGGCACAGCACCGTTTTCAACCCCGGTTGGACCCACGGTCGCTCCTTTGCCACCGCCGGCCGCGATCTCGAACGCTCCCACGATCAGGAACGCTCGCTCACCTACCTTCGACTCGAAGACACCAATTCCGCCCTCTCCTGGATCGACCGCTGGCAAGCCACCCTCTCCTTCCAAAAATCACAAGACTCCGAATTCCGCGTTCGCAATTCCGGCCGTAGCGATCTCCGCATTCTCGATGTCGACACCTACGGCCTCAGCGTCCAAGCCGAGTCCGGCAACCTCCTCTGGGGACTCGATTACTACCACGATGAAGTCGATTCCGCCGGCTTCCGCAACGGAGCCCCTCGCCCTTCAAACCGCCCCATCGCGGATGATGCCAGTTACGATTCCGCTGGCCTCTTTGCGAACTACTCCGGCCAAGCCACCGACAAGCTTAGCTACGACCTCGGTGCCCGCTTCACCTCTGCCCGTGCCGAGTGGAATGGCTACCAACCTGCCGGAACCGCAATCGACCAATCCGGCAGCTCCTCCTGGGAGAACCTCTCCCTTTCCGCCCGCTCCCTTTATGACCTCGACGATTCGTGGTCACTCTTCGGCGGCCTCTCACAAGCCTTCCGCGCGCCCAACCTCGATGACCTCACGGGCAGCCAATTCGCCCTCAATGGCCTCGACGCCCATGGCTCGCCCAACGTTGATCCCGAAACCTACCTCACCACCGAGCTTGGCTCACGATTTGAGAACGACACCCTCTCCGTTCAACTCACGGGCTACTATACCTTGAGCGACGATGGCATCATCGTGATCGACGACGGTGCCGGCGGGCTCGTCACCACCAACGGAAGCGAGGGCTACCTCTACGGATTCGAAGCCAGCGCCGCCTGGAGATTTCAACCGCAATGGGAACTCGCCGCGCAAATCGCCTGGCAGGATGGCAAACAAAAGGAAGGGGGCGTCGAAGACACCATTCGCCGCATGCACCCACTCATGGGCTCCGTGTCACTCACTTGGACCCATCCGGCCGACGACTTCTGGGTCACCGCCCGGATCGCCGCAGCCACCCATCAAAACAACCTCTCCAGCCTCGCCGCCAGCGACACCCAGCGCATCCCCGTTAACGGCACTCCCGGTTACCTCATCCCTTCGATTTATGCCGGATGGCAGGTCCTCGAAAACCTCCAACTCGGCCTCGCTCTCGAAAACCTTACGGACGAAGACTACCGCATCCACGGCTCCGGACAAAACTCTGCCGGACTCAATGCCACTTTCTCTGCAAAGTTAGAGTGGTGAGAGCTCTCGCGACGCTTATCGTCCGCAGAGCGATGAAGCAACTCAAACGGATTCTCTTTCTATTCATGCTCGGAGGCGCGATCGCCCTTGGCTGGTACTTCCGGGATCCTATCACCTCGCTCTCTCAAAAACTCAGGCAGGGACCGGGGGAAGAAAACTCCAAAGGCACCCCCAATCCAGAGCTCTACCAAGAGCTCATCGAGGAGTTGCAAGTCAAACAGCTCTCCCTCGCCGAACGATACCACAAAGCCCGCACCGCCCTAGAAATCTCCCAGGTCATCAAGGAATCACGAGCCACCCTTCATCGCAACCTTCCTGCCCTGATGCGTTGCTGGCTCGGCACCGATTGGGATTTCAACGGCACCTGCACCAAGCCGGGCTCGGGCAAAATCGCCTGCGGGTATTTCGTCTCCACCATTCTCCGCGATGCCGGCTTCAAGGTCGAACGCATCCGCCTCGCCCAGCAACCTTCGCAAAACATCATTGCGACCTTCCTGCCCCGCCAAGAAATGCATGTCCGCGCGGGCACCTCCTACGACGACTTCCTAAGCGAGGTCATCTCCCGGGGCTCGGGCATTCGTATCGTCGGACTCGATAAACACGTCGCCTTCATCGTCGTTGAGGAAAATCAATCGATCCGCTTCATCCACTCATCCGGCGGGTATCCCTACTGCGTCGTTGATGAAGATCGCGACAATGCCACCGCCTTACAAAACTCAAAGTACCGCGTCACCGGTGATTTCACCCACAGTGACGAAGTCATTCACCGCTGGCTCGTCGGCGAAAAATGGCCCACCAAGCTTTAAATCAACGAGCCTCCGAAACGGGCATTGAGTTGCCTCAAACCCTTGCGGTCCTCGGCTGATTCTAGGACATCGCGGAAATTTGCCACGATGGTATCGTAGTCTTCCTTGTAGTTCTCGAGATCCATCTCCAGACCATCAAGAGCCTTGTCGAAATGATTCTTAGCTGCGTTCAACTCCTGACTCCTCACAAAGACCAAGGCAAGATTTCCATGGGATTGGGACGTTTCCGGGTGGATCCCGCCGAAAATCGAAGTTCTCACCCCGAGTGCCAGCATGTGCATCTCACGCGCCCGCTCATCGTGACCCGCTTTAAAATAAAGCGTGCCCACATTGTTATAAAGAAGCGCCGTTTGCTCGTGCTCTGCCCCCAAGACCTGGTGACACGTGTTCAATGAGGAAAGAAGCAAGGTCTCAGCTTTGTCGAAATTCCCCGACGCTTCGTAAATAAAGGCCAAGTTATTGCTCAAGTCGGCAATATCGAGCGCCGCAGGCGGACACATCCGCTCAAACGCGGCAATCGCCCGCTCATAATACGACTTCGCCTGCCCGTCATTTCCCGCGCCATCATGAATCACCGCCAAACCAGTGCTCACCCGCCCAATCGCTTCATCAACGTCACGGGCACACATCAATAAACTCAGCGCCTCAAAGTAATCCTTCTGCGCTTCCTCAAAATCTCCGATTAAGCGAAAAAAATCTCCCCGCAATTCCAAGCCCCTGGCGAGGTCCTGCGCAGACAGCAGATCTGTCTCCTTGTTGGCCCTAGCATCTTTTACCACCTTATCCGCCAGCGCTCGTATCTCAGCAGTATTGGCATCAGTGATAGGCTCCGCGAGCTTGGTCGCGAGCTTGGTTAGGGCAGATTCTAGTGCAGTAGCCGACATGAAATATTTATTAACAGCGGCGAACTTTTAACTTTTTTAGCCACTATAGCAAGAGCTTAAGGCAGTGCTCTCTCGAAGTCGGAAGTCTCCCGTAAGACTGGAGAATTCGAGCCCTCCCGCCCTTCCCCAATCCAAGGAGTCGCACGACCTCATTTTCAAAAAAGGTCATGGCACGACGATCAGCTCCCGACTCTCCCAGATAGCCTAAACCCCTCTTTAAGAGGTCAAACATCTCCGGCTCAGGATGATCCAGCTCCAACACCAATTCCAGCAACTGCCCGAAATACGCCGCCATCGACGAATCCCGGTAACTTTTCCGAAGAGAGTCCCGGTAGTCCTCCACCACCACTTCCCGCAGCCCGTGAAGCTCACTCTTAGAACTCCGGCTCCATTGAAACTCGGCCTCAATAAACAGATCGACCCTTCCCGCAAAGGCACTTTTCGGATGCCGGGCTCCCTTCGCCACCGTCTTGATCAGACCAGCCTCCTCCGTCATCCAGTGAACAATCACACTGGTGTCCGAAAGCTTCGTCAGCCGAATAATAATTCCGTGGCCACTTTCCACGCCCCGAAACCTACCTCCCGCCGCCACGAAAACGAGACAAACTATTCCTATCTGATCGCTAAAATCGCCGAAGAGATCGTGCCCTCCTTGCTCGTCATCAAAGAATGGCACAATGGCACAATGGGGACTTTTGGTGGATCCAGAGCGTCTTCGTGAGCCCTGAGTTTCGTCGCAAGGGGGATATTTTGTGCCGGACTGAGTAAGTCCGACAAACTCCGAGATTCCCGGACCCACGATCAATCCAAACATGGCCAAATCCCATTGACCTTTCTCGCTCCCTCACCTACCCCTCAACACCTCATGGAAACCGCATCTATCGCTGACCTTCTGGCGATCGACAACAGCTCTATCGAAGAGCGTTTGTCGGAACTCAGGAGGTATCTTTGACGTCCCAGCTCTTACCTCAAGAATCGAGGAACTTGAGAACCAGGCTGCCGATCCTTCCTTCTGGAACAGTCAAGAGACCGCCCGCGAGGTCCTCGCCGAAACCACTCTCTGCAAAGGACGCCTCGATCCCTTCCTCAAGCTGGAAGCGGATTTTCAAGACCTCCTTTCCGGCATCGAACTCGCCAAGGAATTCGACGACCTCGATTCAGCCCGCGAAGCCCGAAAGACCTTCAACAGGATCACCAACGAGCTGAGAGCCTTTGAACTCCTCACTCTCCTCAATTTACCGTCCGATCTCAACAACGCCTACGTCACCATTCAGGCAGGAGCCGGGGGCACCGAGGCCTGCGACTGGGCCGGCATGCTTTACCGCATGTACACCCGCTGGTCCGAAACCCGCAATTTCAAGATCACCGTCACCGATTACCAAGAAGCGGATGAAGCCGGCATCGCCTCGGCCTCCCTCAAGATCGAAGGCCCCTACGCCTACGGATACCTCAAGGCCGAACGTGGCGTGCATCGCCTCGTGCGTATTTCGCCCTTCGACAGCGCCGGCAAACGCCACACCTCTTTTGCCTCCATCGATGTCACTCCCGAGATCGACGACAGCATCGTCATCGACATCCCGGATTCCGATGTCGAAGTCTCCACCACCCGCTCCGGTGGCAAAGGGGGGCAGAACGTTAACAAGGTCGAAACTGCCGTCATCATCAAACACCTTCCGACCGGCATCGTGATCCGCTCGACCCAGGAACGCACCCAGCTCCGCAATCGCGAACTGGCCTGGGCAAACCTCAAGGCCAAGCTCTACCAGATCGAAGAAGACAAGCAGAAGGCCGAAGCCGACCGGACCTACTCCGAAAAGGGCGAGATCGGCTGGGGAAGCCAGATCCGCTCCTACGTTTTCCAGCCCTACCAAATGGTCAAGGACCTCCGCACCGGTCACGAAACCGGCAACATCCAGAACGTGATGGACGGAGCCCTCGACCCCTTCATCGAAGCGATGCTGCGAGGCCAGACGCGAGACTAATTCACCGACTTCGCAAAGTTAATGCACATCGCCGTCGGAACTTCCACGCGGTGTCCGCTGAAAGTCAGTTTACCGGTCTTCTGGTCCACTTTGTGGCTCGTCACCTCATGGGAGTTCTGCCCAGCCACCAACAACCAGTCACCGGATGGAGATAGGTTAATATTACGGGGAATCCAGACCTCCGCAGGTGCCGTCTGGACATGATCGAGTGCCCCCTCCGCTCCGACCTTCAAAACAGAAACCGAATCACGCTTCTTCTCAGTAAGGTCACGATTCGCGGTGTAGAGAAACTTTCCGTCTTGAGAGACCCGAATTTCAGAACAGCTCATCTCCGAAGCATCACCACCTTTTGGCAATACGCTCACCGTCTTAAGCTGGGTCAACCTCCCGGTTTTGTTGCTCCGTGCAAATGTCGTCACGGTCAGATTGAACTCATTCAAGACATAAGCAAATTGACCCTCCTTCCCAAACTTCATGTGTCGACATCCCGATCCCGCAGGAACCGCAAAACCCCCTTCATCCTTCATCACAGCCGAAGTTGCATCGAAGGAATAAAATTTCACCTGATCCATTCCCAGATCAGGAGCATAAGCAAACTTGTTATCCGGCCCCACAAACACCGAATGCGCATGCGGCTCCTTCTGACGCTGCGGATTCACACTCGAACCAACGTGCGTGAAAAGCGACGCCACCGGACCAATCTTTCCATCCTGACCCACCGGAAAAGAAACCACTTTCCCCCCACCGTAATCCGCTCCAAAAAGAACCCCATCCTTCCGGTCCAGACTCACATGACAGAGCCCCCGACCCTCGTAGCTTTGCTCCGAAAGGAGCGTCAGCTTGGCTCCCTCAACCGAAAACGACGCCGCCCCGCCCGCCTTTTCAACGGACTTCGTCGAAAAGATGACCTTCCCGTCAGACCGAAGCTCCTGAAAGCTCATGTCATTCCCCTTCACCGGCTGCTGACGGTCGGTCAGAGCCCCGCTCGTTTCATCAAGCTTCAAGGTATAAATCCCATCCGAGCCGGAGCCCACAAACACCACCGTGGAATCAGCAAAAGCAAATCCCGCGAGGGCCAGCGAAGTCAAAAAGGTCTTCTTCATGCCACTGATTAGCAAAAGATCACCCTCATCAAAAGCCCCATCCTTGCGTAGCACGAAATTCCACGCCATTCTCCCTCCGAATGTCCGACGCCATCAAGAACGACCGCTATTTCGAAGAAGGATTTCGGGAACTCGACACCAGTCTCGCTGACACCACCGCCATGCTCGCAGGCGCACTTCCGCTCGATGAGGGATTACGCGCCCTCGTCCCCTGGCAGGAGGGCAAATCCTTTCCCAATGCCATCCCGGCCGGACATGAACGCGAAGGCGCCCAGCTCCTTTCGATCTGCTTCGAACTTCTCAACATCGTCGAAGAACGCGTCGCCTGGAAATTCCGAAGCACGCGGCGCGCCACCCACGGCGCCGTTGCCATCAAGGGACTCTGGCCCTCGGTCATCAACCGCTTCGTGGAAGCTGGCCTGAGCGAGAACGACGTCATCGCCGCTCTTCAAAAAGTCCGCGTCGAGCCCGTTCTCACTGCCCACCCAACCGAAGCAAAGCGCCCCTCGGTCCGTCAACGCCACAAGGCCATTTACGAGGAACTCCGCAACTACGAATCAGCCCGCCTCGACCCCCACCACCGCCGCCGTATCGCCGATTCCCTCCGCGCCGAGCTTCAGACACTCTGGTATACTGGCGAAATCTTCGTGCAACGCCCCGACATTCAGGAGGAACTCCGCAACGCCCTGCCCTATCTTTCCGAGACCTTTCCTGAAGTCGTCCTGCGACTCGATCGCTCCCTCGAACTCGCCTGGGAAGACGCTGGCTGGGATGTCAACAATCTCCGCCTCAACAAGGCCTACCCCAAGCTCCGCTTCGCGAGCTGGATCGGTGGCGACCGCGACGGCCACCCTTTCGTGACCCCGGAGGTCACCAAAAACACCCTTACCGAACTGCATGAAAACGCGGTGCTCATGCACCAGCGCCACCTTGAAAAAACAGCCGACAAGCTGACCCTCGCACCGCCCTTCGTCAAAGTCCCTGAACGTCTCAACTCCGCCGTTGCCGAAGCCGCAGTCCTTCTCGGTGAAGCCGGAGCCCGCATTGCCTTCCGCTACCGTCAAGAACCATGGCAGGCCTTCATCCGCCTCCTCAGCGAGAAATTCACCCAGAAGAAATACCATCACAACCGGGAATATCTCGCCGACCTCGAAATTGCCTTTGATACTCTCTGCGAAGCCAAGGCCGAGCTCACCGCCCACGAATGGGTCTTTCCCCTCATGCGCCTCGCCGAAGTCTTCGGGCTCCATCTTGCCTCGCTCGACATCCGCAACAATTCCGAAGCTCACGATGAAGCCGCCTCCGAACTCTTCGCCTCGATCGGAATCCCCGACGGCAAAAACTTTGGCTCTTGGAGTGAAGAAAAACGCCGTGAATTACTCGTCGCCGAGCTTAAAAACCCCCGCCCGATTCTTTCACGATACGAAAAGGCGGGAGAGAAGGCAGACCACATCCTGGAATACTTACGCATCCTCGCGACCCATCTCCGCAAGCACGGAGCAGGCGGTCTAGGCCAGCTCATCATCAGCATGACACGCTCAGTTTCGGACATCCTGCTCGTCCAAGTTCTCGCCCGCGAAGCCGGTCTTGCACAACGTCATCCCAACGGTCTCTGGCGCTCCCGCCTGCCCGTCAGCCCGCTTTTTGAAACCGGTGATGACCTCGCCGCTTCCCATGTCATCCTTGCCGAATACCTTGCCATCATGGGTCCACACCCTTCCGGGAGGCAACCGGCCATGGTGGGCTATTCCGACTCCAACAAAGACGCCGGTGTTTTCGCCTCTCAATGGGGCATTTTTAAAGGCCAGGAAGCCATGACCAAAGCCTGCCACAAGGAAGGGGTCATCCCCCAGTTCTTCCACGGACGAGGCGGCACCATCGGTCGTGGCGCAGGCCCGACCCGTTGGTTCCTCCGGGCTCTCCCCGAAGGCGCACTCGCCGGCCCCGTCCGCGTCACCGAGCAGGGCGAAGTTCTTCCACGGAAATACGGCCACGAAGGAAACGCGCACTTTCACCTCGAACTCCTCATCGCCGGAGTCACCCGCGTGGTAGGCCTCAGCAAACAACAGTCTTCCCCCGTCAATGAATGCCGCGAAAGCCTCGATGCCCTCGCCCGCGAATCGGACAAGGCCTACCGCCGCCTTCTCAATGCCGACGGCTTCATCGACTTCTACCGCACCGCCACTCCCATCGATGCCCTCGAAACCGGCGTCTTCGGCTCACGGCCATCACGACGCACCGGCAAGAAAGCCTCACTCAAAGACCTCCGCGCCATCCCCTGGGTCTTTTCATGGACCCAGGCCCGCTTCTATCTCCCCGGCTGGTTCGGCGTCGGCTCCGGTCTCGAAGCAATCGGCACGGAAGCCTACGAAAATATCAAGGAGAACCTCCCCAACTTCGACTTCCTGCGCTACGTCTTCACCAACATCGAATCCTCCCTTGCTTCGGCGAACACCGAGACAATGAAGCACTATGCGGCGCTTTGCCCCGACGCGGAACTTCGCGAAAAACTCCTCGGGGTGATCCTGACCGAGTACGAGAAAACTCGTACTATGGTTCGTGATCTCTTTGGGAAAGAATTTAATTCACGTCGCCCGCGCATGGAAAAGACCCTGGCCGTTCGCGAAGTGCCCCTCCGTGTTCTTCACGATCAGCAGGTCTCCTTGCTTCGCAACTGGCGGGAAGCGGGAAGCCCGATCGAAGCCGAAGACGGTCGCTTCAACCGCGACTTCCTGGCTCTCCAACTGACGATCAATGCCATCTCATCCGGCCTTCGTGAAACCGGCTAATCCCGGTTCACCGTAAAGACCGAAAAGGTCCCGTCACTATTCACCGTGGTAAGATTCTTTCCATCGGGAGAAAAGGACATCTCGCCGGGACCGTGGTCCAGCTCTAGGGTTTCCAATACGCGAAATTTCTCATCGGCGACTTCGCCAATGGTGAGATTCGCGGCCCCACCCCGTCCTACCGTGGCAGCCCAAAAGCGCCCCAACGGCCCTCCCTTGAGGTTTCCAAAGGTCGCCTCAAATTTGTGAATCTCTACGAGTCCCTCGCCTGGCGCCGAACCGCCAATAACATTCTTGATGCCGTCCAATCGGGAACTCACTTCAGGGTCACCCACTTCCAACTCATCGAGAATTGGAAGCACGCCGGGGCCCATCGAGGCCAACTCCACCATCGAGGCCTGTCTGACATTGTAACTTCTATCAGCCAGCTTCCCAGCAAGACTTTGAATCTTCACGGGATCGAGAACGACGTCCTTTTTCAACAAAGGCAGAAGCCGTCCAAAGACCCGATTCTCACTGAGACTCACAATCAATGATCTTCCCCCGTTCAGATAGGCCACTCCATAGGGAGTGTTCTGGCCAAGGTTGAAGGAAACCTCCTCTTCCCCTGTCGCCATCGACCAAATTCTCACCATCTGATCATCTCCGGTCGTCACGATCACCTCACCATCTTCAGACATCGCCAGATCCGAGAGATCCGAGAGATCCCCCGATGAGCCCGTGAAGACCCGCAACTTCCTGCCGGATTCAAGATGCCAATGAATGGCCCGATCACCGTCTCCAGCACTCACCAACCCGGTTCCATCCGGAGTAAAAACGAGCCCATTCACTCGCTTCCCCGAGCTCAAAGAGCTCACAATCTTGAAGTCATTGGTGTTGCGAACGGTAATGTCCCCGCCTTCACCTCCCAAGGCCAGAAACCGACCGTCGTGCGACAGCACCATGGCCGAAATATCACGGGGCTCGTTAAATTCCCGGCTCTCGTCCGGGTCGTCAGTATTCCAAACATGGAGTTCCTCGCCTCCTGCCGTCATCACCAACTTCCCGCCAATACCGACGACGGAATATTCAAAGCCATTGGGATTGACCGGGAGGCCCAGGGTTGGAACCACCCTTTCCCCCGTCTCAACATCGTGCACGTGGAGCAGCTGATCGCCGCCCGAGATGACCTTCGTGCCATCCTTGGAAAAGATAATCGGAGTGTGTCCGTAGCGGACCACCGGGATTTTGCGTTCAATCTTCCCGTCCTCGGCTCTGAGAATATAGATGTTCTTATCATCGCAAGCCGTCGCCAGAAACTTTCCGTCCGGTGACCAATCAATCACCTGCCCATCATCCGGAAGCTTGATCTTCCAGATCTCCTCGACCGTTTTGGAATCGTAAACGCGGACCCGGTTGTCATCACTGATCATCGCAAACGTTGATCCGTCGGGAGAGGCCGACAGGGTGAAGATGTCGCCAAACTTACCCTTCTTTTCGCCTTGATAGCTCTCAATGATTTTTCCGGTCTCCAGATTCCATTTCTTGAAGCTTTCGTCCGACGATCCTGTGATCAAGGTCTTCCCGTCCTCCACGATAATCGCAGTGTAAACATCGCCCGAATGCTCGCTGTAGGTGTGAATCTTTTCCCCGGTTTCCAAATTCCAGAGGATGGCCGTATTATTACCGTCCGTGCCGATGAACCGCTTCCCATCCGGATGGATCGCGATCCGATAGGCCGTATCCGAGTGCTGGTAGGTTTTCACCACCCCGCCGGTCGCGAGGTTGTAGCGAATGATCTCACCGGACCCGCCTGCTGCCAAAAACTCCGTCTCACCGGGCAACATCCGAATTCCCCACATATCGCCGCTTCCGGTCTTCCGATAAGCGCGGACCAACTTCCCAGTCTCAATCTCCCAGAGTCGGACACATTCATCACGGGAAGAACTGAGGGCATGCTTGCCATCTGCCAGACAGACAATCTCCGAAAGCGACCCGGCATGCTGAAAGCCCGCAATCCCGAAAGTCCCGACTTCCTCTAGAACCCGTGCTCCAACCGGCACCGTCAGGACCAATGCTCCCCAGATTCCAGATAACAAACGCATGCCTCTCAAATACTGTGAATTCAGCGCCGGGGCCAGCATTCATTGTCCGGGCACTCCCTATAATTATTCACTCCTTAAGGGATTTGATAGACCACCCCCTCTCACTACGTTTCCTCAAAACCATGCTCAAAACCCTTTTTCTTGCCACTCTCTCGCTTTCTCCCCTGATCGCGGCCGAAAAGTCAAAGCAGCCCACTTGGACCGAATACGATAAAGCCGTTAAAGAAGATCCCGATTTCTCAATTCAGGGAGAATACTTCAAGCAAGGCGCGCTCTACGGAATCCAAGTCGTGGCCCTCGGTGATGAAAAATTCGAGGCCTATCTTCTCGAAGGCGGACTTCCGGGCTTAGGATGGACCAAGGACAATCTCCGCACCAAACTCAGCGGCGAACGGGAAGGTGAAGTCATCACCTTCGCGAAAACTCAAGATTTTGGGCTCATCATCGCCGGACAAACCGCAAAGCTCTCTGGCAAGGCCGTCGAAGAACTCCCCCGCATCCAACGCCAAAGCCCCACTCTCGGAGCAAAAGCACCCGACGGTGCCTCCGTCCTTTTCAACGGCACCGGCATCGATAACTGGATCAATGGCAAGATGGAAAACGGCCTCCTCCTCTCAACCGGAACAACCAGCAAGGAAACCTTCAAAGACTACACCCTCCATCTCGAATTCCTCACCCCCTACAAACCCCACGCCCGCGGGCAGGGACGCGGAAATAGCGGCGTCTATTTCGGAGGCCGCTGGGAAACCCAGGTCCTCGACTCCTTCGGACTCGATGGTCTCATGAACGAATGCGGCGGCATCTATTCCGTTGCCGCTCCCTCGGTCAACATGTGCCTCCCTCCTCTCACCTGGCAAACCTACGACGTTAATTTCACCGATGCCAAATTTGACGCCGACGGCAAGCGCACCGCCTGGCCTCGTATGACGGTCAAACTCAATGGCGTCGTCATCCACCAGGATCAGGAACTTTCCAAAGACCTCACCACCGCCTCGCCCATGAACGGACCACTGAAAGACGAAGGCCGTCCCGTCTTTCTCCAAAACCACAGCAACCCGGTCTTCTTTCGCAACATCTGGGTCCTCCCGAAGCAATGATTCCCTCCCATATCCTTAAAGTCATTCAGCTTAAGGGCACCCTCCGGCAACCTGCTTTCGACAAAAAATCTGATCAAATTCCCTAAGATCAAAGCGGACACTAACCCCTTTTGAATGAATTCATAAGGTCTGTGGCCAACCCTGAGATGGGAAAATCTGGACGATTTTTAGGAAATGAGGCTACCGGAGGTGTCCTAGACCCTAATTATCTTCGGATATTCTCCGGAGCTGCTTTGCCCATTCTTCCGCTTCAACGTAAGCGAAACACCGCCACCAGCTTGATCTGGCATGATGACCTAGTCGGCCTGAAGGTCTCCGGATGTCCAGAACATTACCCAAGCCATGATTTGTATGCCGAGTATACTACGTGTTTCAGCAATTAGAAGGACAAGGCCGGACGACAGGTGTGGAGCATGGCGTGGGAGAAGGTTTGCGAGTGGAAAGTGTTCAGTTTTCAGGAAGAGCCGCGTGAACTACGAGTCACAAAAGGCGTTCCAGTTGCTCCAAGTCGTCGAGAAGGGCGGAAATGAGCTGTGTGCCAGTCAACTTCCGGGAGGCACTCATTGCTTCCGCGAGACCGGCCCGTGACAAGGCCGGCATGGCAGCATCGAGTGCTTGGCGAAGCTGGATCGACTGGACTTGTTCCGGGAGGTCGTCGAGACCGGGCTCGCCGAGGGCGGTGACGAAGGTCGTGATGGCGCAGAAGACGGGCATCCAATCAACCCAGCGCGGGAAGCTATGGGGCTGGGGCCACTTGATGAGGAAGTCCCAGTCGCCGGGCATGATCCAGAAGATCTTCTCGCGCCCCACCCTTCGGGAACGGAGGTGCCCGGAGTCCTCCATTTCATTCAAGGTGTGTTGAACGGATTTCGAGAAGTAGCCGGTGTCCCGGGCGATGGCAGCGGGATGGCCGGACTCGTGGCTGAGCAGCCAGGCCATGATTTCCGCACGGGCGTTCACCCCGAAGAGTGCGCGCAGGCAAAACAAGAGGTTGGCCGCCCGGCCTGGATCCGGTGGTTGGCTCATGCCGCGTCCTTCCAAGGGCTCGCGCAGAAGTCCGGAATGAAGGAAGTCCGGATCGGGTTTATGGAGGACAGGTAAGGCACTTCCGTCATAGTTGACGAAGAGCAGCTCAGGTTTGACCTCGGCAGGTAAGGGCTTGGAAAGTACTTTCCATTTTCTCATCGTGGCCTGCTTGGCAAGCACGCCGCTGATCGCGGCCAGCACGCGCTGATCCGCGACCGGCCACTCCTTATTGAGGCGGCGGAGGCGCTGGAGATTGATGCGTTTTCCGTTGGAATTCAGCCATTCGATGACTTCGTCAAGTAGACGCGAATCATAACGACCGAAGCGAGTGGTCGCCAGTAAGAGGGCTTCGGGATCGATGAGACGGTCGTCATTACCACCGGGCTGCCCGGCAACGCCCAAAGTGGACCACTGGTGCCACAGAAAATCGAGGAAGCGCCCGAGGAGCTTATCCTTGGAAGATTGGAATGAGGTGTTCATGTCCGAGATGAGTGAGTATTTCTGGAAGCTTTGTGCGGTGCGATAAGACGGGCATGCTGTCGAGGACCCATCGGACAGCGGCTTCGGCCTCGGCGCTGGTGGGAGCCAGGATGCGGAGATCGTCAAGGTCGCGGGGTTTTGCACGGTTCAGGGCAGCGTAGGTCTTCAGTGGGATCTGACCGGAGCGGGTCACAAAACTGACTTTCAGGCAGTCGCCGTATTCACGGGTTTCTAATTCCTGCCAGAAGGTTGGGGGCAACAGCTGGAGATCAGGAAAATGCATCGAGGCCGCGCTATTGAGCCAGTTGCCAGCAAGACCCAGCTCTTCCGCCACTTTTACCGCCGCTTCCTTAATTTCTTCCGGCAGCGGGAAGGCACCTTCCACCCCACCCTCCCAGTCCCGCACCGCGAGGACATCGACGTCATGAGTGGAGCGGAAAATAATTTGCTGGGCCAGGAGGGCGGAGCCGCCGCAAACGACCAGCCAGAACCCCGAACCTTTCCGGACGGCAAGCAGGTTTCCCAAGAGCTGCAGGGCTTCCGCCAAGTTTTGTTGATTCAATTCCATATAGAAGAGTGCTAAAATATCCGGTATGGATGTTTTGGAAAGGTTTTATTTGCCGGGTGACCTCGCTCCGATCATATCAATCACACTGATTGGCCAATCACCTCCTTCAACTCATCGAAAGAATCCAGCCTCACCCGGGCCCGCCAGAAAGCGGACCTCTCACTTTTCATTTCATGATCTTCTCTGAATTCATCGCCTCAGGCATCTTCCTCCCCCGCCTGCAACAGGGGCATTTCACGTTGTCCATTTCACGTTGTCAGACAATGGGCGCACGATCCATCACTCCCGACCTTGATCCGCACACTCAATGTTCTTATGAACACTCTTTGTGCCGTCCATCTACCAGCCCCGCCGTCCCCGCGCCGCGCCCCTTTGGCAATGCCCCGCCGCAACAAGCGGTATCCTTTGCAGGCGAAGCCACTCTGCATAGACGAAGTCAAATCATTCACCATGGTTGGGACGACTTCCTCGCTCGTTACGAAAAACACCAC